>TARA_R110000744_G_scaffold135782_3_pt1 | contig 19200 bp, 20 predicted proteins | sample TARA_R110000744 | Tara Oceans TARA_R110000744 (sample SAMEA4398083) | marine metagenome | biome: Polar Biome; feature: [DCM] deep chlorophyll maximum layer (ENVO:01000326); material: water (ENVO:00002006), including particulate matter (ENVO:01000060) such as... | depth 36 m | reverse complement strand
ATCAATATCTTCAACCGGATTTTCTAATTGATGCTTTGCAACGATCACTAATTCTCTTGTACGCAGAGAAGCAGCCGTAAATGAAAAATTATATTTTTTTTCTGCCACCATTAATTCGTCAACTCTTTTAATGGGATGTCAAGAAGTTCACTGATTTTCTGGTAATTTTTTAAGTTTGGCTGGCTTTTGCCTTTCACCCAATTACTAACAGAAACCTCGCTAACACCTATTTTGTTAGCAAGCCATTTTTGCTTGACACCTTTTGATTTAAGAAGTTCCTTAAGCATATTTAGTTTAATAAAAATTAAAGTTTAACTTCATTGTAAAGATAAAAAAAATGTTGAATTAGTTTGAGAATAAACACCGCAAATGTTTCAGCTTTAGACATTCTGAATTGACCCATCTGACTTAGTATTTATTGCGAGGATTAAATGTTTTAATTAGTTACGATTTTAAAAAAAAATATTTAATTACACATAGAAATAACCCAAAAAGGGTTTTGAGAAAACTATAAATAATTCTTTGTTAAATTCTATAATTGGGAGCTGATAATTAACACAATCAACAGATATGAGTCTTTAAAAGGACTCTTTCTTCTTTGCGTCTTTTGTTAGTCATTTTGCACAGGTCATTCTTTTTAACCAGATTAAAGATACCTTGATTAGAATATTAAAATTTAATTTTAAGTGTATATGGTATCATGCTCTGTTTCCACTTGGCCAAGAAGAGAATATGCTTATGACCGATTTGAAAAAGATGAAAAAAAAACCAAAGGTCAAAAAATTAGGAATAATCCCCTGCGGAAGTTGGTCATTGCACCCTCCTAAAGTTGGTTTCAATGACCAACCTCCTCGGGTGCGCGGCAAGAGCTTTCCATTGGCATCGCTCTAGTCTTGCATTTTAAAGCCCCTTGCAACGGCCAGTCATGCTTTAAAATCACAAGTTTCGATTGCCAATGGAAAGCACTTGCTTTTGGCCATTCCAACCATCGTTAGAGGCCATTATTTTATTATCTTTAAAGTAATAATCAAATAGGTAATGAAAAATAGTATTCTTTTGGGTTTCTTTTTTGTTCTCTTAGCAGCTTGTCAAGATGATGATTTCTCCTTGGAGAACAGGGATGAAACAATAAAGGGGCAATGGAGTTTTAAGTCTATTACATTGACCCCGGCAATTGACCTAAATAATGACGGTATTCCGAATACTAATGGCTTTGAAGAGGTGGATACCTGTGTATTGGACGACTTATTCTTTTTTGGCGATACTGGTGGAGAATCTAATGTATTTAGAATTGATGAAAACGCCAGTCGATGCAATGATACCCCACAGGGAAGCACCACTAAGTTTCGTGACAATTACATGTTCAACGATGACAAAACCATGCTAAGCTTTATCGAAAGTGACATCACATATTTTGTTCAAAAAATTTCCGAAACCACCTTGGAAATAGAATTTGATGAAGTGGTTGAAGGGCAGACCATTCGTGTGAACTACATTTTTTCACGGGATTAGTTTATACTCTAATAACCGAACCAAAACTTTTATCGGACCAAATTCCATCACTATCCTGAACTTCGATTTCAAAATCTTGGTCTAAATAACGTAAACGACTTTCCCGAGCTTCTTCCTCTAAACGCCAATATATGTCCCCCTGGGTATTGGTTTCCAATTCATTAAAATTCCTAACAATTGTTTCCCACCGATTGTCTTGCCGATTAAAGATTCGTATTCTGACTGTAGTTATGGTTGCACCATCAAAGGCTTGGGATTCACCAAAACCGGACCTTCTTATGTACATTCGTACGCGGTAATCACAACCATTTAACCCACCACAACTAACATTCTCTTTTTCTGCTCTCCCAAATGCAATGGGTTTCCTATTCACATTCACGACGATGTTCTCGACGTTTGTGTTACCTAGATTGTCCCGTACAGAAACCGAAATGATATGGGTTCCATTGGCATAAACCAAAGGAGTGTAATTGAAAGTATTATTGCCTGTTGAAGCAGGAAGGTAAATACCAGGACTAATTCCACCGAAATTGAATGTACCGTTTTGATCGGTGACCAGTTGAATCTCATAATTCACATTCAAATCGGTCCTATCTGGATTAATGACTACATTAAAACTTTCGGTCAATGTTTCTTTAACTGAAAGGTTGGCCGGTACACTAATTTGAAATCCAATAGTGTTAAAATTAATATTTATGGTTTTATCTTCAGTTATATTGTTTGAAGATACTACTCTAAATGTCACTTGATGATTTCCGACAGAGTTACCAGTATAAGAGCCATTAAATGTTCCGGGTACATTTGTCAAGGCAATGTTTTCACCAGGGTTATAATCCACCCCTCCAATAGTCAAAACTCCATCACCATTGCTGGAATAGGTCATATTGTAGGTCAATTGTTCCACACCTTGTTGGTTTAAAGTGAAACTTAATGGTATGGTTTGAAATACAAAATCATTGGTGTTTGCTGCAACTATATCCAAACTGAAATCCGTAGCTTCTACGTCAATGAATAAACGTATTTCTTCTTCTTGTCCTGTAACGTTTCGAGTGAAGAAAGTCATATCGATCCTACCGGCTTTAGTAGCTTCAAAATTCCAAGTATAGTTACTCGGACCTTCCGATGTCTCATAGTAAGTATTCGGTGCCAATTGGGTACCATTTGAACCATGAATTAAACCCTCGCCTTGGTTTATAATATAACGGGATTCATAAGTTGTAGAACCTATACCTGTTTGGTTTATAATGAAATTAAGATTTGTAGTTTCCGTAATGAATAACTCATTGTTCGAAGCACTACCTGAAAAATTAAAGTCAATACTTACAAAATCAATTTCAGTACTAATTTCTTTTTCTATATTGGAAGTTGACTTTACTTTAAAGGTCAATGTATGCCTTCCCTCACTTATACCGGTGTATGTAAGTGCATTAGATTCTTTGATGAGTGCGAACTGTTGGCCAGCTGTATAATTCTGCCCGGCTATTTCCATTAAACCCGTGCCAGATGAGGAATAGAAACCTGTATAGGTGTCTCCCGTAGCACCTAATTCGTTTATTAAAAGAGTAATGTTTATTGAACTGCCCACGAAAGCTTCAATAGCGGCTGGTGTAACGGTTAGGTCATAATCGCGTTCGGATACTGCAATAGTAAGTTCGCGTTGTCTTTCAACACCAGTTTCATTTCTCACAAAGAATATCATTTCGATACTACCTGGTGTACTGGATTCAAAATCCCATGAAAAATTACCGGTAGGTACTGGAGTAAATGTATTTGGAGAGACTGTTTCACCCCCTGAAGTAATCGTGCCACTACCCGAAACTATTTCATATCTCATTTGGTAAGATGTCCCAGAGGGATTAGATTCGGTAATGTTGAAATTTAGATTGGTGTTTTCACCAAGGTCAATTTCATTTTTTTGTGGTGAGGCAGTAAAAGAAAACTCAATTTCTTCCACAGTGATACTCAAAGTATCTCTTTGTGTCTGACCGTTTTGGTCTCTAGCTTCAAAAATCAGTTTATTAACACCCGTTTCCTTAAATTCTCCTTTTAAGCTAAAAGACCCCGGTTGCATTTCAGCAAATTTTCCAGTTTCAACAGGGATTTCCGATTCTTCCTCCTCGTTTAGCAAATGTAGATTTCCTGACCCTTGGATAAAATAAATGTTACGCTCATACTTGGCATTTATGTCAAATCCGGTATTGGTAAGTAGCAACGAAATGGGGACTTCTTCATTAATGTTGATGGTGTTCGTTGTAGTAGAAGCCTTCCAAATGAAAGGATTATGCTCTACCAAATAATTTAAGGTTACCGTTTTCTCCAATCCATCGCCATCAGAAAACGTTACCTCGACTTCCTTTGAACCAATGGTAGTTGCCATGAAGTCAAGTGAAAATGTCAATTCGTTCAGGGGTATCCACTCCCTTTGTGCTAGGATTGATCCATCCAATACAAAGTTTCCTGAACCATCTTTCGACTCATACTTAAATTGATACGATTGCGTATGTACCAAACGTTCTGGAACCACTGAAAATGAAATGTTCTCGGGAAGGTTAACTGTCGCTTTATCCCTGTAAGTCATTGAAATAATATAGTCGAAGCTGCTAATAATCTCAACATCTTTGTCACAAGTATTGAAAATCAATAGGCATAAAAGACCAATTAGTGGGGTAATTTGTTTTTTCATATGTTCTCAACTTTTGAAGGACTGGCCCTAAAACAATATATATCGAATACCAACCCCACCGAAAAAGGCAAATTGACCTAAATCACTTGAAGGATGGTAGTATTGATTAACTTTTCCAATTATTGACAATGACTCTGTAAAATAAAAATCCAATTCGGCACCAACAAAGCCACCATAAATGAACTCAGAAGTGTTACTAACTAAGGCTCCCGTAGCAAGTTCCTGTTGCCCATTATTTACAATTTCATATCCGACTACTGGCCCTGCTCCCAAGGAAGCAGTAAACTTTCTGTTGAGCGCTTCAATGATGTTATTAAAGTAGCCAATATTTAGGGTGAAATTGTTGTAGGGAACAGTGTATCCCTGTTGATTATCCTCCGCAAAGGAGAGGAAGACGGCTCCCTGAATGTATTTGAACCTATTTAAATAGTAGTTGTACCCTGCATTTACGCCATAACCATCCTCAACTATCCCACCGGTCAATTCCAAACTACTGGCGTAATTTTGCGCTTTTAATTGCTGCCCTCCAAGAAATATGGAAAGAATACCAAATAATAGGTACGTATATTTTTTACTAGTCCTCATTTTCCAAATTTTTTAGGTCGATTTATCAATTGGTGTTCAATGTCAAGACTAATATTTCTATTTCCATTCAACTCATCCAATTCCAATACGAGGTGCTTGTTCTTGTCCAAGGTGAACTTTTCGAAAATCAAGACAAAAGAGGCCGAGGTGTTGCCCTTGACCCTTGTGGGCTGTCCATACCTGAATAGAGGCTGGAATTCGCTTTTTTGATTACTACTACTTTGTTTGTAATTGGTGCCAATAAAGGATTTGAGGAAATTGATATCTAAATCTATAGGCTCTTTGTTTTCTAGTGTAAATAGAAAATAAAGCTCCTCACGATCATAATACACTCCTTTTAACCATATAAAAACATCCCCGACTTTTGAAAAATATCGTGCTATATTACCCTTATCAGAAATATGGTTCTTACATTTTTGCTTTAAATAGGCTATTCTGTCTTCTTGATATAAAGAAGTTGATAATGGCTTAATTTTAAAATTTTCCTCCCTACCGTTGGTCAATATATCAATATCGTTTGGCAATGCGGTATCCTCATTTTTAATGATTTCTGCATCAGTCCCTTCGGAATGATTTATCGATAAGCCGATCTCGGAGAAATTGTCAGCCATATCCTTAGTGATATTCCATCTTTTGGTTTCAGGAATAGCTACCAAATCCAAAATAAAATCGTAGGCCAGTCCGTCTTTTGTATATACCGTATAATTGGTGTAGTCCTGTTTGTCCGGTGCAATATTGTTGTAGGCAAGCATGACGATGTGGTCCGCCTTTTCAGAAGTACTCTTCGGGAAAGATTCAATAAAATTCAAATCCTTGCCATTAATGGAAAAAGAATACGGTTCCGGTAAAACCAAAATTGTTTTATAATCTTTTGAAACCTGTATCGTATCAGTTTGTCCGAACATAAAATCGAAAAAACCGATTATAAAAAGTATTAGATAAATATGCCTCATTCGATGGTCATTAAAAGTTCGTGATCGTTGATTAATAGAATTTTATCCCTTTCCCTAAGTTTTTTCCTTTTTAAAAAAGACCCAAGGCCAGTCACAAGGCTGTTCAAATTCCCACCCAATTCATTGGTGAATTCGTTGGTTATTTCGGTTACTGCCCTATTTTGGGTTTCTGCCATGTACTCCCCCCAAAGGCCTCCCGCTCTTTCGCTATAAATTCCTTCCATTCCATCCCTATAATCTTTTAATATTGCCTTTATGGGAATATGGTTGATATTGTCCGCATCCAAGAGTACACGATTACCCTGTACAGAAGCCAGTGCATAGAAAAAAGTATTTTTTGGAATAATTTTGCCTTCATACTTAAAATCTTCTGTTACGATAAGTTGAACCCTGTCATCAGGCAAAACAAATTGATCTCGATATACTTTTACCCGGACTTGAAGTAAAGTTGATTTTTCAGTCCTTTTTTCAGCTAACAATGAAGGTGGATTTAGACTGTTAGTTTCGAGCATTTTTTCCTTACCCTCACGCAATAGTTCTCGGTAGTTAAGTCGCGCTTCCAAAGTTTCATCCATTTTACCTCCTTGTCCTTTGTTACCTTCCATACCGTTTTTTTCTTGAGCTGGGCTTCCTTGAGATATAACAGATTGATTTTGTTCTAAGTCAAATGAGATATCTTCCAATTCCTTTAGAACTTTTTTTAAAGAATCCTCCTTTTGCGCTTTTTCAAGTAATTCCGGAGAACGTTCAGTTTTGAAATTTTGGTTATCTTCCTTCGTAGTGGATTGCCTCCATAGGGCCTCGTCTTCCAACTTTGTCGATTTTTCAGCATTCGGTGAAGGAAGTGAAGAATTAAATCCTTTAGACTCTTCCGAGTCTAACGATATGGATTGGTAATCCTTTATATTTTCAATGACAAAGAAGCTACTGAGCACTAAAACTATGGGCAATGAAATTGATAGGGTTTTATGCTCAATCACCCAATCCTTAAAACCTTGTATTTTAGATTTAAAGTCTATCATTACTTACTTTGTTACATCTGAATTATTGATTACCTCAAAGTCCATGATTTTCATTCCATTTAAATTATTGGCCGTTACCCCTGTTTCCTTTATAAAGCCCTTAGTAAACAAATTTCTATAGGTTGTATTTTTCCCTTTTTCTATGGATTGTTTTCCGTAGTAGGTAAAGGGAAATGGATACTTCGAATAATCGACTACAACTGAATCAAGTTCAATAAGATAGCGATAGTCGTTCGTAACAACATCGTGAAAATATTTTTTTTCGACCAATCGTACATATAACCGTTTACCTGAGTTGTCGATCATATAAAGAGCCCTTTTTTCTATGTTATCTCTTATATGATCTAAGTCAGGCTCAAGAGAGAAGAAAAGCTCATGAAACTGGCGAATATGTCCTTCAGTGAGCAATGTGAGTTGCTCTCTAGAGTTCGTTATAGGTTCAATAGGTGTCCTTAAGCCTCCTTGGATGACATAAGCATTAAAGCGTGCCTGTTTATGTGCATTATGTATTAGAACCATTGAAACGATTACCGTTATGAGCACCACTCCTAAGGCCAAATAAACCAAACTGCGATTTCTCTTTTGATTCCGTTCGATATCATTAAAAATGTAATACTCATGTTTCATATTCTTATTGTGTTAAGGTTCGTATACCCTTTGATGCGCCCCCAGTTTTAGCATCGATTACGGTATTAATTGCCTTTTTTCCATAGTGTTTAGGCTTCGAGACCATATTGCTCCCAGAAACATTTAACCCTTGCACCACAAAATTGGCTAGGGTAGGGGCTTTGATGTAAAAAAACGAGGTCATTAAGATTAATAGGGAAGCGGTAAGCACTATACCAATATCTTTAGCATTGTTTTGAAGCAAGTGAGTGGTCAACAAATCGACTAATTCCACCATAAATGCGTCTACCACGTACAACATTGGAACCCAAAGACAAACGCTCATAAATTTTTGAAGCCATGCTTTAAAAAGTCCTGAAAGGGCTGGGATGAAGGAAAGACCAATATTTATGGGGCCGAAAATTATGAGAATGAACAAATAGATGATAGAGAGCGACTTGATACCCACAAAAATTATAGACGATACTACATGGGCAATTGAGGTAATACTGCCCGAAAGTCCCGCCATTGCGAGAGATTGAAGGGCATTCAAATCAATACTCAATAAATTCCATTCAGCTGTGGATTGCGCAAAGGACTCTATTTGTGCTTTGGCCACATTCGCATTAATCGTGTCCCAATTCTTTTCAGTAGTAACAAAGGATTTTCCTAAGTTGTCATAAAACTCAAAAATGGCAAAAGCAAAAACTTCGTAATTGAAAAGTATAAACAGCAAAGGAAACCATTTTAGGGCTTTCCAAACGTCATCTCTATCTTGACTGGCAAAATGCTGGATTGCAAATATGCCAATACCTATTTTCGCAAAGTGGAAACCGACCGATAAGGTTGGACCCAATGAATCAAAAGCCTCCTGAAGGTATTCATCAAAAAGCGTATTGACCAAGAATCGAAAACCAGAACTCTCTTGCATGATAACTAATTAATTTATGGTAATTACCGTTTGGATGGCTTTACGATGTTCATTTCTTTGAGCTAACTTCTTGTTGAGTTCGATTACTCCGTTCAAAACACCTTCTATTTTTTGTACAATAGTTTGAATTTGGGTTAGTCGTGCCGCAGGATCTACCAAATCGGGAGTTGAAGCCATAGTTTTTGCATGTAAGAGTAGGGTTGATAAACTTGCGATCATTTCACCTAAATAGTTATCAGCTTCCTTGCGTTCTTTTTCGTCCAAAAAGCTGTAGTCGTCCAAGTTTTTTTTCGCACCATGGTATGCTTCTAGTATTTTTTCCTTTAGGAGTATAAGTTGTGCCATTTCAGGAGCGGCTAGAACAAAACTTGCAGCTGTTCGCTTTGCGGCAATTTCTTGGGATATGCTCTGAGATGAATTTGTGGTTGCCGTTACGTTTTTTTGCATCAATTTGATCAAAGTTGCCATATTTCCATTTAATGAAGAAATCTGCCCTTGCAATGCCATAATGTTTTTGTTTAGAAGTACAAGCTGACCATTTGTTGCAGCGTCTGTAACAGGAATTTGGGCCAAGCTTAATGAAGGACTAAGTATGAGTGTAATTATAATTTTTTTCATTAGGACTGGTTTTTGTTAGTTAGTTCTTTATAGTCAAGTGCTGTTTCTTCCCAATTGTTCTTATTTTTTTCCAAGAGGGAATTAATAAGCGCTTTTTCATTGGGATTAGTTTCAAAGAGACATTTTGTAGAAATTGAGGTTTCTAGACCATAAACAGCTACCTTTTCTTTCCAGCAAATGGCAATTTCCCGATATTTTCTTTTTGCAGAAATGTCCTTGTTTAAAGATAAAACCATTTGTTTTTGCTTTGCGGTCAAGCCTAGAATTTCTTGAATGTCATCAAAGGCGTTGGAATACTCGGCCATGTCAAGCAAAACCTTTATGTGGCTGTTTACTACAAGGGTTTTTCCTATATGCTTTGAAGTAATAAAGTCGTCTACTTTTTGGGAAATAAAAATGGGTTGTCCCCCATATTTCCTAGCCATTCTTGACTGTGCGTTTAAGTACTGTGCCATGATTTCGTTGTCAAAAAGATTCCATGCTTCGTCAACATTCAAAATCTTATTGATATTTAATTTTTTGGGATCTTTAAGTTTTTTATTAAAGACATCCATCAACAAGAAGGAGATAATGGGAAATAACTGTTGGTTCTCTATTAGGTTACCTAGTTTGAAGTAAATCCAGCGTTCTTCACTTAACTTTGATATTCTTTCGTCTTTGCTGTTTAAAAGATATTCACGGGGTCCTCCTTCAGCATAATTCCCTAAAATCATTAAAGCGGTATTGGAATCAAAAATTTGGGAGTTTATCCTATGCTTCTCCAATAATACAGGTAGCGCTTCCACACAATAGTTATAAAAACTATTGAATCCATAATCTGATTGATTTTTATCCTTGGCCCCTTGGTAATATCCACTGATTAAACGCTCAATAATGGTTTGATGGACAATGCTGCTTGAAGTGGTACTCTTATTGCTGTTCTGATGGCCCAAAATAAGCTGTAGCAATACAATCAGCTGCGTCAGTTTGTGCTCCCCAAGTTGAAGGTTGTTTTGATTGATATGATAGTCTTGTTCGTCCAGCACAAAGGGATTGAATGAAAAGGGCCTATCGTCATCGTGTTCTATGGCTACCCCATCTAAATAGTCCGTTAACTTGTCATAGGAATTACCATTTTCCAATATGATAACTTCCGCACCTTCTCGATACTCGGCATATAAGTAGGCATTTGCAAAATAGGTTTTACCACCACCGGAGCCGGAAGCTATTAACATACCCCGATTAAAAATCCAATGATTTTTTTCTGGTTCCCTATATAGGCTTACCAACAAGGGTTTATGTGTCGCACGATCAATCATTCGAAGTCCATGCAAACCATGGACTGGATTTTTATATCCACCCTCTGAATAAAGTAGGGAAGCAGCCATTTTGGAGGACATTGGGCTGTATAATTCTGAACTTATCCCGATACCATTCCCCAAAATTCCTGCAAAGAATAAATTTTTTCTGTCCACAGAATTGGCCTTGACATGAACCCCTATCTTTTTGAAAGCTGATTTAATGGTATTGCACATTATTCCGAAGTCATCATTGCACTCTGCATACCCCAAGACATTTAAATGGTAGTAAACCAATTCTTGGTGTTCTTCAATCAAATTTTGCTCAAACTGCTGTATTTGGTTTCTATAAATACTGTTCTTATCCCCTTTACGATTGTTTGCGTATTTGTTTAATCTTTTTGCCCGTTTCTTAAGATTGTTGATGCCGGCTTCTTTTGGAGGCAGGTATATATATTGGTTAATGATGTGTTCGTAAGGTATTTTGAACCCTAAAGAAAAAAGATTGCCAATAGGAAATGGATGCTCATCAGAATGATATTTGCCATAATAACTATGATCAAAAATGGCCTCGGTTTCAAATTGGTCTAGATTTTCCAAAGTAAAGAACTGACCTTGTTTCTTTCCATTAAATAACGTTGCATTCTCAAAATCAATATCAACACCGGAACCCTCTTCAAAAGTTGCTTCCAAATAATTTGAATAGTAACCATCTTTTTCAAATAAGTGCTCAAAACTGACTATTGTTGAACTTAAAAGTTCACTTTCATTAATGAGTTGATTGATGGCCATAGCCTTTAATCTAAAAGCCTCCAAGACGGTCTTATCCGAATATTCTTTAGGTATTATACCATCGAACAAACCATTTTTAACTTTTTTTAAATAACCATTAGCACTCAGCGGATTGCTTTTGAAATAATTCTTAGGTACCAGATGGAGCCCGAGAAAACAACGATGGTTCAAAAAGGGTCTGTGTGTAAAATGTAACTCATCCTCGGATTCAAAAAAATCCCTGTCAATTCTCGTTTTGTCAAGTTTATACCGGTCGGTAAAGAACAAGTCTTGTTTATGCACCAAAGTGTTTTCTTCCAAAGTGCTTATAATATTGGAGAATAGGTGATTGAATTTGGCATACTCGTTCTTATCCAAAGAGAATATTTCTGGGAGCTTTAATTCTAGTGGAATACAAAGACACCCTTTTTCCTTCGATACTAGGATAGGTGATTCATACCCATAAATTGGAAATGCATCTTTTAGGCTTAACGTATCCATTTCAATAACATTTTTTTGTTTACGGTTCCTTTGATAAAAGTAGGTCTAGCTTTGTCAGCCCTTGCCTTTAGATATCCACTTTCACCAAACGAGAATGAATAATAAAGCATTAGAAGAAAATAGCCACATGCAGCTAATAAGGATACTACAAATCCAATTAAGGTTGTGGTAAACGCACCCAAGATCATTCCAAGTATAAGAGAAAGGAATATGCCTTTAAATGCTTGGTCTACATATTTAGCCTTTAGGCCAAAGAAGGTAACGTCCTTCTGTAAGGCCTTTGGAATTGGATAATATTTATCTTCCATGACTACCTAGATAGGTTCTCGCCTATTTCCAATAGTCCATAGAAAATTACCAAGCCAACTATGATATTTCCGACTTTTTTAGTCAGGTCTTGACTTTGTTCCCGAACAATCAAAAAGGTAATCGCAGCAATCGCGATTAAAACAGCCGCAGCAATTTTTATTATTCGAAAAATACTATTTCCTATTTGTGATGCACCTTGCTCGGCGGCATTTACTTGGTTTACCAACTCATTAATTTGAGCATGGGTTTCAAATGGGAGTGATAATAGGATACCACCAAAAAGGAGATACTTAATCTGGTGGTGGCTGACCTTCCTCTTTCTCAGGAAGGTCGACATTTCTGATAACCTTGAGTTTTTCATTTTTTTTAGGAATTAAGGATTCGGTATCTTTTTCGGACGTTCCAAAAATGTCTAACAGTTCCGAACTGCTTACATTTTTATCAACATGGTTGAGTAAATGGTCCATGTCTAAATCTTCAAAAGATGAATTATTTACAAATATATTAGAATTTTGCACATCTGAAAGAGAATCGGGATTTTTTTTCGATTTGTTTTTTTTCAAAATAACAAACACGATGATATACCAAAGAATGCTGAGTGCACCAATGGTCAACCAAACAATATGTTCCCAATTCAAATTCAAATGGTATGTAACGCTTTTAATAAATCTTCCAATTTGTTTTTATGGTAATCTTCAAGTACTTTCCGCATAATATCATTTCTTGACAGCTTTTTATTGAGTTTGTAATTAACGGTCCTTGTTAATTCCTCATAGTCATCAAAACACTGCTGACTTAACCTAAAGATAAATTGTTCTTTTCTATCTGAAAAGTTTTCTTGGCCCAAAAGGCTTTCCAGCTCAATAATCTTAGGATGTTCTTTAGTCACTTCTGTATTTTGATAGTTAAGTTCGGAATAATCTGGCATTTCGCCAGAATATCTGTTCCTTTCACTATGAGCTCGATTTAAAATGGGAACGGTTTTTTCATTTCGTTGCGCTTTTAAGCCCTTTACGGTTTCTGCCAAATTAATTTCATCGTTCATTGCCGAATTCAGCAAGCTGCTTACATTTACTTTTTTAGCCATTGTTATTGATTTAAAATAGTGATCACTTCGTTAATAAATTCATTCAGTTCCATTTCACCGTTTTCACGGGATTCTGGTATAGGTAGTAGGGTATTGCGATACTTCTCTCTATAAATAGTCCTGTCCATCACCACTGATTTCATAAGCGGCATGCCTGATTTTTCAAAACCTCGTCTTATTGCAGCAAACTTGTTTACTTTAATTTTTTCGTAACGATTGAAAAACAGGTTGATTCCACGTAATACCCGATTATCGTTTTCTAAAAAATTATTTTTTAAAGTTTTATAAAAGATTACGGTGCTATTGATTTCTAGTTCATCCAAAAAGAAAGGGATAAATATATGTTCTACATAAAGAAGCCCTTTTACCATCTCCTCATTAAGATTACCGGGAAAGTCCAAAATAATGAAGTCAACCTTACCATAATACGTTTTGATAAGGGAATCTAATTCTTGGACGTTTGATTTTTTGATCGGATATAATTCAACTGTAAGCTGTTCCGTCTCCGAAAGTTCCTTTAAATCTCTTTGCCTCTTTTTGTATACGGAATATTGAGGATTGTCCAAATCTATAAGAACCACTTTTTTGGCATGGTTAAAGAATAGATTAGTGGCTAGTATAATATTAATGGTCGTTTTGCCACTACCTCCTTTTTCACTTGCACAGGATATAATTGTTGTTTTCATTTTATTAAGTTTAGGCATCATATGAACATATCGTCATATGATGCTATATATGTTTGATTATATGTTTATAGCTGTATTGCTAACATTAATGCACTATTTAACTATTGCTAGTGCTATTGCTTAATTCAACTATTGGTATCGATAATGCATTATATAAATAATGCTAAACCTATTGATTTAGTACTTCAAATGAATATTGCTCTATAGCTATCTATATAGCTCTGAACTAGTTGAAAAAAATGCTGAAGAAATAGTAAGCGAATGTTATTTTTAGTACGAAAAGTGCTGATGTCTTACAGAGAAGATTTGAACTCTTTCATAGCCTTTAGCGTTTGAGATTCCATTTCAAGGAATTTCTTTTGTAAATCTTCCTTATAGGCCATGTTTTCAATCAAACTGCGTTTCGGTACAAAGTTGTTATCCGGAAGTAAAATCCAGATAGGATTATACCCTAAAGTATAGTAATAGAGGATAATTTTGATGGAATTGACCGTAGACATTCCGCGTTCAATATTAACCAAAGTATTACGGTCTATTTGGAGTTTTTCACTCAATTTCGTTAACGAAAAATCGCTGAAACGTTTATCTGAAATATCGTCTATTTCAATCAATTCAAGTCGTATCTCTTTTAAACGTTCTCCGATATAACCAAAATCCTTTGAGTCAAGTTTTATAATTCCTTCAATATCCATCATTCATAACTTTCAATAGGAAAAGAAGAAAAAGGCTCTTCCATTTCCGTATCATATTCTTCCTGCAATGTAATCAAAGTTTCTAAATCATCCATGGACAAGTTGGTTTGGAAGTCCTGCATGAAAGATTTGGCAGCTTTATCAGAATTACTCATTGCACTAGCCATTTCACTATTTATTTTTTCTTCATCAAATATTGCATTTTTCAAAGATTCACCGGTTAGCGATGAATATTCATTTTTTACTAAGTTGTCAACCTCCCTCATGATATTTTCAAAGTTCTGGTCGGATACCTTCTCTATTTCGCATTCAATAAGATGCTCCCTAATGATATTTGAGAATAATTTTCTTATTGCTTTTTTTGGGTCTCCACTGGATATTGCTTTCATTAGCTTATACTGATGTTTCACTAGGTTGAACCGTTTAACCAATCCTTTCATCTGAATCGTTTGAGCGAGATTGCAATCATGTTCATCTACACATGTAAAGAACAAGGTGTTGGTCAATGAAACTTGCCCATTCGTTTTTTTGAACAGCGATTCAAAAAATAAGACATCAAATGTATTGTTCATCTCCTTGAGAAACTTATCATGTTGCAATTGAAAGTCTTCGGGTATGAAATCCCTGATTATGGGAAGTTCATAGCCCATAGCTGACCTTTTCGCACTAATATCCGGTTCTAATTGTCCAAAGCACTTCTTTTCCTTGATTTGATGCTCGAATGTATCCGCAACAATGCCTGCAAAATATCCAGTGGACATCGTCGCAATTTTACTTCGAGGTAATAAATCCATCATTTGTGTACTTATATTGGTGCCGACATCATTGGAACTTGTGTTTTTACTTATTTGCTCTTGGTGTATTTTACCGAATAGCTCATTCAACCTTCTTGCCGTCTCCCCCTTGGCAGCTCCACAGATTATATTGGCGCAGTTATCGTAAATCACTTCCGCCATATCTTTGCCGTAATCCAAAACTAACTGGGTGAAGCTTTGGATGCCCAAAATGGTGGCTATTTTGTTTTCCCGGCCAGTATCGATAATTGTTCGTAAAAGCATGATGAATAATGTAGGCAGCTCATCTAAAATTAAAGCCATGGGCCGTTTTTGCGGTTTGTTGACTTTTTTCATGAGTCCATTCATGTACATGCCCAATGCCGCGGAGTAGACTTGTTTCCGTTCAGGATTGTTTTGTAATGATAGTATCTTTGGCTGGTCCGGATCGTTAATCTCCAAAGTAAAATCATTGCCCGACATGACATAAAAAATCTCTTTAGTCGCCAATTTTGATAAACTGATTTGAACAGTACTCGTCTGACCGGATAGTTGTTCCATAGCTTTCTTTTCCAAGGCATCCTTAAAAGGCACCAAAATTTGACGCACTTCTTTGTCTTGCATCATAATTTTCATAAGCAATTCCACTTTAACCGTAGAAAGTATCGAGAGATGTCCAGGAGTACATATATCCATTTCCAGTTCATCTGCTTTTTTCTTCAAATACCAAATGCATGCCCCAGTAAAACTAATGGCACTTCTAGAGAAATAGTCCTGTTTTTGAATCCATTCTGGATTCAAGTTCTTTAATAGGGTTTCAGCGATGTCAATGGCATCCGATTGGTTGGTTATAAGATTCTGATGCATGGGATTACAGCGGTGCGTCATTCGAAGATCGTCAAAACAGATAAAGAACATTTCAGGATAATTGCCCCATGAACTAGTGCCTTTTATTTTGGATTCCATTAAATAACCGTAGGCTTTTTTAGTCAGGGAGTTGAATTTGAAATCATAAATGACCATCGCAAATCCCTTACGAATCAATTGCCCCATTATTTCCTCGATAACGGAAAAGGACTTGCCACTGCCTGGAGTTCCAATTACCAATAGGGCACGAAATAAATTGACATAGTTTATCCAGCCTTTTCGCTTTCTATTTTTATGGAAATAACTATAAGGGATATTTACTGAATGAGGAGTGTTGATGTAATCCTCATTCTGCAAAAAGGTCTCATTACGCTCATTAAAAGGATCATTTTTCGCCAAATTGTCAAAAGCCATAAGCTGAAACAAACGCATGCCATAGGTCATGGTTCCTAAATATCCCAAGGCAAATAGTAAGAGTCCAAGCATTTGGGTGTTTATGGTTACATTTATTTGCCAAATTGATAAAAACAGTAATCCATTGGCCATTATAAAACCTATAAAAGTTGGTGTTTTGGATATTTTATCATCTCTCTTTGGTCTGTAAATCATGATACCTCCCATTAGCAGTCCTATTAAAATACACCTAGACATCATCCCTGTTGCCGGTATATTTGAGGTTCTAAGAAAATTATTGATCGAATCAAAAAAATGCTGAGGACCAAACAAATGTTGAAGCAATGGGTGATATTCCATGGTCACGACAAGTAAGAAGTATGCCGCTGAAAGATACATTCCAGTATAACCCTTATTTCTTTCTTCCATGGCTTGCACTTTTGATATTTTCTTGATGAGTTACCAGTGTCTTTTTTTTTCGGAAGAAAGCGGTTATTTCTTCTTTGGATATCCATCGATAGGCTATCTCCCCAATATCACATAGCACCTTTTGCTCGCCGACCATCATTACTTTTCCAATAGGGGAATAGTTGCCTTGGGGCTTACTAACATGAACAGCCCAAAGGGATTTGTCTATTCCTTTGGAAATAGAACTTACATCCATAAGCTGTTCATGAGTTTTAAACCATATCAAATCATCATTCCAGTCTTTATGTAGAGGCGGTTTTTGAATTTGAATCTTTGGGCCTTCCAATGCACTTGTGAGTACCGAAAAAAAACCATCCCAATACCAACGGGACCCGTATTTACCATGACCAAGAAGAAGAATGTTCTCTAATTGTATTTCTATTATCAGGGTTTCTTTAAGGGAAATGACTTTTGCAGGTTGCTGACCAATTTGTTGATTTATATTGGTTAACCCAGTCTTCAATTCTTCTCCAAATTTTGTTATTTCACGGCCTCGTATTTGAAGTTTCACCTCGGAGTTTTGTCTATGTAGAACAAAATCATTTTGTTTCTTCTCCCTATCCATTAGACTTTTTAGGAAATACATATCAAAATAGAATCCGGCTATATCATGGTCGAAACCTAATTTTATGGGTAGTTTGCCGTTAGGGTCAATTTTGTTTTTCCACAGGAAAAATTGTTCCAGTTTCCTTTCGTCCAATTGCCCGTTAAATGCCAAGTAAAATAGATTTGGAAAACCTTTCGACTCATGAAAGGCCATGGCATCGAAGCCACTTTCAAAACAGGCTATGGCTTTTATGTTTGCTGTTGGATTGGATGCAAAAAGAAAATGGTATTCTGAATTCATTACCCTTCGGAACTTTTCAAGTTTATTTTTTTTAGGGCTCCAATATGGCTTATTGAACAAGATGTAATTCTTAATGTTACCTTCCGTGTCCGTTAAAGGCAAAGCAATGTTGGTGATTTGATTCCCTTTTGTAGAATCGTAAATACCATTAAGTACTTTATTTTTAAAAGCCTCTGATTCTAAAGTTTTTAAGCTTAACCCTCTCTCTTTTATTATATAGTTCCACCTTTTAAGGGGTTCAATTAAAAACTTAGCCTCCAAATTTGTTGATTTCTTAGCGTGTAATACATGGTTAGTTTTCGCTTCGGAATAGTGACTAGCATTGATGGCTTCCAAGCCTAAAGTAATGGCAGTGTAAAAATTAGTGGAACGATGAAGTATATAACTAAAGAACCAACCTTTATCTTGGGTATCATTCCTATTGAAGTAGGAAACCGGATTTCTTTTTGTGTTAAGGACAATACGCTCTTGGTCTTTTCCATATTCTTTGGATCCAACACTGGATTTAAGTAAAGCATAGCCCTTTACATGTAAATATCCAGAAAAGTCGACTTCTTGGTTGATTTTGGAAATGAGCATCCTATAATGCATCCTATTGTCTGCATAGTTTTTCATAATGATAAAGTGAGTTGATAAAAGAACAAATGGTGAAGTACCCATCATTTAATAAGATGGGGATAGAAAAAAAGGCCGGAGGAAATTACCGGCCTATTACATTTCTAAATTTTCATTCGCTGGCTAGAACTCTTTTTTTTTTCGTCGGTAACTATCTCAAGATTTCTTGCCTTTTCCAGTTGCAGGTTTTTCGTTATGAAAATCTCATTTCTAGGGGTGTAGGAAACCAAATATGGCTTGGTGCCTTTGGACTTTGTCTTGATTTTGATTTCAATTTCTTCCCCTTGGTTTAACGCCTTTGCTTGCGTGGCAGTCAGTTTAGAACCATACAAATATGTGTTGGGTGTTAAAGCTGATTTTGTTCTGATATCCAGAAGCTTTGGCTCATAATAGGCGAGCTTTTCAAACAATTCACCATCCTTGGTAATCCCTTGAAAGAGGACCACTTCTTTTTTAGAGACCATACGTTCAAATTCATTGGGGCTAAATTTGTGGTTATACGCTATGGCTTGGTCTAAAGTAACTTGATTTTTTCGTTTAAACTGTACAAACAAACGAGAACCCATATTGGGGTCATATACCATTTGAACCATTTTAGAAGTTTCTTTAAGCTCTCCGTCGGATAAGTAAGTGGAGACATGAAAATGTTCCTTTCCTTGGGCCAAGTTATCCTTTACATTTTCAGGCAATTTCTCAAAACTGATATATTGACCTTCTAGTTGCTCTTTTACATCACCATAGGCATAGCGTTGCGCAGGGTTTTGTACTACCTCCAACCATTTGCTTTCTTTGTCTATGCTAAAGCGCTGTCCATCTTGTGTCAGGACATTCACCTTGCCTTCTTCTTCGTTGATAATGTTTGCTTTTTGCCATTTTTGGTTCACTTTCACGAACACTTTTTCTAACTGATTTTCCATTTTTCAAATTTTATATTAAGGATCATTAATAATTAGTAACTTTGAAATTCCGGACATGACCTTTCCATTTTCATATCCGGAATTAAG
>TARA_R110000744_G_scaffold97115_4_pt1 | contig 19245 bp, 21 predicted proteins | sample TARA_R110000744 | Tara Oceans TARA_R110000744 (sample SAMEA4398083) | marine metagenome | biome: Polar Biome; feature: [DCM] deep chlorophyll maximum layer (ENVO:01000326); material: water (ENVO:00002006), including particulate matter (ENVO:01000060) such as... | depth 36 m | reverse complement strand
ACATTTTACGAAATGCCTCAGTATGATCTTGGGTGTGCTGTGGTCCGGCATCAATAGGATTCTTAGATCCTACCGCAACACGAATAATCACACGGGGTGTCATTTCACCTTTAGACATATCTCTCATTTTATCCAGATGGTTGATTAATTGGTTACAAGAAAGAATAAAAAAGTCAAACCTTGGGTACATTGTTATCGGAACAAAGCCTTCCAAGGCCATTCCAGTTGAAATCCCCATTTGGGTCTCTTCAAATACTGGTAGTTCAACCCTCTTTTCATCTGGTACATTTTCAAGTGTGCTTGAGATTGAGTGTCCGCTAACTTTGCAAGCTTGACCAAGAAAGATGGTATTATCTTTTTTAGACAACCACTCCATTGATTTTGTAAGTTCGTCTTTGTATTTCATAATCAAAAGTTAACCCACTTCCCAGTACCGTGATGAGGATAGCTCATATTATATTCATAATATATTACGCCCTCCGGTGCTTGTTGTTTCTCGCCCCAAGCCATATCGGTTGGGGTATGAACGCTCATATTGTTATCTTCTACAACCCATTGTAATGGTAAATTGAAATTTTTTGCATATTTATATGCCTCATGGAAGGCTCCGGTTTCCATTGTCATATCGCCGACGAAACACCAGACTCTTTTGTTAGAACCTTTTGTTTTGAGAGCCAGGGCTACACCTAGAGCCAATGGGATGATTCCTCCAACAATAGACGAGGCATAGAAGTTTGGATTTAAATTATTGGTACCCATGCTTCTGCCCTCCACAATTGAGCTAAAGAGTTTGTCTTTGTCAACTCCGTGCAGAAGAGCGTGATAGTGGTTTCTCCAAGGTACAAATACCCAATCGTCTTCACTTATATATTGGAAGATTTCTATCAGTTCTTTTTCGTTGTTTTTTGCTAGGTGGATTGGTCCTTTGATTTCCCCTGCCTCATATGCATCCCGGACCTTTGATTCAAAATCAATCAGTTCTTGTCCTGTAATAGAAACATTTCTAACCTTCTTTAGGTGCTCTGGTATATTCATTTGTCTCTTGCCTGTAAAATTGGGTTATCTATTGGCCAATTTATGTTAACACGAGGATCGTTCCACTTTAAGGTAAACTGGTCACCGACATCAGAATATTTTCCATCATACGCCAGCTTGTAACTAAATACAGCATTTTTACTCATCACACAGAACCCATTTCCAAATCCTGGGGGCAGTAAGACCTGCTTTCTCATTTTGTCATCTAGCATCATCCAGTCCCACTGAAGATACGTTTCTGAATCAGGTCTATTATCAACTACAACAAAATACAATTCTCCCTGTAGGCAGCTAACCATCTTCCAAGTTTTATAATCTCCGTGGATACCACGGATGACATCCTTCCTTGAAGATGAATATTTATCATGGATAAAATCTAATTTTATTGGAGAAGTTTTTTTCTTATAGGTTGTCCAGATATCTCCCCGGTAGTCACGAAACATATCAGCATCGAAAACTTCAACCTCTGAGAAGGTATTGTTTACCAACTAATATCCCAATCTTTAAAATCGGCAGCCAGACAATCAATCTTATAATCTTTTCTGCCACCAGCAAGTTCTTGAATTTTATTCTTGGACGTATTTCTGATTCCGTTCAATCCGTGCGTTAGTTCAAGATTATTTCCGTCTTTAATGCCTTTTCTATAATTTGACTCGTTGTGCCAAATATGGAGATTCATCTGGGACAAAACAACAATAGCACGAACAGTGTCTGCATCAATATGACCAGACTCTTTTAAGATTAGTTCAATATCGTGACAAATATCAGAAATTTCCTGTGCATACTCTTCCTTATGGTCGGTGATGAACACTTCCTTAAGCTGAGCGATAGATAATCTATCAATTAATTCTGCAAGCGTTGGTAGGTATTTTCTAGTCATTTAAAAGCTCCGGGATCGTTTTTATTAAATTTGTAGCGAATGTGTCGTCCATTGACACATATTTTTTTGCAGTCTCATAGTTTTCTTTGATATACTCTAATTTACTAAGATATAAGTCCTCTGATAAGTTGTCAAGAATACTAATCAACTCAGGACCTGTATTGAATTGTAAAATTCCCTTTTCATTGAAGAATTCTCCTACGTTTGGACATCCCCAAAAAATAGGGATAGTGCCATGGCGGAAAACGTCTACCAAGGTTTCTGTAAAATAATTCTTTTCTTTTGAGTTCATAATAGTAATACTAAAACGGTAATCCTTTAGAGGCTCTGTCTTACCTTCTCTAATAGCACCCGCAGTTAGCCCGCTATTTCCTTTTCCAAAGGGTTTATATGCTCCGCCCCAAAGGTCTACATCATATTTATTTTTGATTGCATTGGCGATTGTATGACGCAAGCGGTGGCCACGAGTCATAGTCTGCTTAGAGGCTATAAGAGATAGCATCTTATTTTTTTCATGAACTCCGGCATCATCATTAGAAACACGGGATGTGGCAATTAAGTTTTTTATATATTTTGGACCACGGTCCAACAAATCTTGATCAAAAGTAAAAATGTAATCAAATTTATTTTCGTAGTTTACGATATGATCATAAGCAAAGGAATGGACTCCCTTGCACTCAACTAACCAAGCAACTTTGTATTTACTCTTAACTTGATCCACCCACGGTGTCATAAAGTCTTTATCGGTGAAAACCGTGACACCATCAAACTCTGGATATCCCAGCCCTGTGCCTTTCTTTAGCCATTCAATTTTAGTGGGCTCAAACTCACTTGAGAAGTTTTGACAACCCCAATATTTATCATAATGAGGTGGGGCAAGACTATCAAACAAGTTTACTTTTAGTTTTTCAATCACCCTTGATCACCCTATAACTATCACTGTCAAAGTGTTGTGTTGAAAACTCAAAAAGTTCCGAATCTTCTAATGCAATCATCTGATGTCTTAAGCCTCGGTAGACATGGAAGTTATCTCCGGATTCTAAGACGAGTTCTGTGGCTTCTTCTAAATTGTCATCGTCACCATACTTTATCAACATTTTTCCGGATTGAAGATAAAATACTTCGTCCTTAAGTTTGTGATAGTGCCAGGAGCATCGTTTGTCCTTACTGAAGTATAAGAGCTTACCGCAATATTCTTCCTTGTTGACGATCCATCTTTCCCAGCCCCAGCCTTTTTCAACGTGTGTCATTTCTAGCGTCATTTTATAATCCCTTTGCGGTCCATCCGCCATCAACATAAATATCCTGCCCTGTAATGTAGGAGGAAGCGTCAGATGCTAAAAATAATACGGTCAAGGCAATATCCGTTGGTTTGCCCCATCTATTTAAAAAAGTTTTCTTTTTTCTCTCGTTATAAATTTTGCTATCTGACCAAGTCTTTTTTGTCATCTCTGTTTTGATATATCCGGGACCAACATTATTTACTCTAATACGCTTCTTGCCTAGCTCAAGAGCTAAAGATTTTGTTAAACCTTTTAGTCCGTGTTTTGTAGTAACGTAGGCCGGATTATCCGGAAAGGCTAGCTCTGCATTTAAACTTGTTATATTTATAATTGAGCCATCGTACATATTATTAGCCAACCCTTTTGACAACAAATATGGAGCCAGTAAATTGACCTTATAAGTTGTATCCCAATCGCTGTTAGAATAATCAAAAAAATTGTTAGGAAATGTAACTCCGGCACAATTAACTAAAATATTTGACCCATTTGTATGATTTTGACTAACATATTCAACAAATTTATCTATTTGTTGTTCATCTCTTAGGTCCATAGAATAATTCTCGATGTTTTTGTTTGTCCAAGTTAAATTGTTTTCTAGGTCCAGGGCATAAACCTTACTGGCACCGGCTTCGGCAAGAGATAGAGTTATTGCCTGGCCTATGGCTCCTGCTGCACCAGTTACAACCGCTACTTTTCCTGATAAAGAAAAAACATTGTCTAGATAACTCAACGAAGTTCCTCGACCAACTCTATTAGGCTACCATCAGGATCTTTACAAAAAGTAACTTTTGCAAAGCCATCTGGAGAGAGTTGTGGGGGGCTATTAAAATGAACCCCGGCAATAACCAACCTATTGTAAGTTTTGTCTAAGTTTTCTACCGTCATCGCAAAGTGAGAACAGCCAATCTTAGTGATCGGTCGGTTCATATCAGGCTGATCAGGATGTGTTTCATACCAAAGAAGTTCTACCATATCGCCGTTCTTTAGCGTCATTTTTATAGTGCGGACTCTAGCGTTACTGAGGTCAGAAAAATTATCGATGTAATCACCCGACTCCATCATATCTTTTTTTATTTCAAACCCTAAAAGGTTAGTATAGAAATCTATTGATCTCTCCGCATCGCTGACAACAATTCCAGTATGTCGAATATTAAGCATACTTTTCTCCTATAACAATATATTCGTCTTCTAAAATATCAGATTCTTTTTCCCAATGTTCAAAAACTTTACAATTCCTGAATCCGGTATTTTTCATTAAAGAAATAATATCATGACGATCGTAATTCTTTAAGATAACATTGCTAACTGAAGTTTCTGAAAGATCTCGCTTGATGAAGGTTTTGTTAATATTAATGTTCTGTCCTTGAAGCTCACAATCCCATAATAAATATTTCCAAGGATCTGGTTCTTTGAACTCCTGCCAAGTCTTTAATTTTCCATCTTGCATTTGGCTAATAAGTCTCTTATGCGAATCTAATTCAAGAATAAGTTTTCCTTTAGGATCAAGACAATCATAAATTGAAGACATAAGCTCTTTATCGGACCCAGGCTTTATTGGATTTATAAATTGATAGGCCAAGTCAACACAATAAACAAGGTCCAGGCTACCAAAATATTTAAGGTTAGTATTTAGAATATTGTCCTGATAATTGTATATGTTATTGTTACCAAGATCCTTTTTCCATTTGTCGGCAAAGTTTACCCTGTTCTCACTAACCTCTACGCCGTAGCCAGACTCAAGAAGATTTTTATTGTCCAAAGCATAAAGAAATTTTGAGTTACCGGAACCTATCTCCAGAACTCTTACCTTTTTGTTGAAATTTTCTTCTATAAAATGAACGTTCTTTTTGACACTTTCTAATTTTGAATTACGATAAGCTTTTAGATCTTTTTCCGAATTAAAAACCTCATAATCCTTATAGGCTAAAAGATTGGGGTGCATTTATAAACTCCCCCGAATACATTCTTCTAGAACATCAAAAGATTCATTAATTGCCTCTATTGGAATTGTCAGTGGTGGACCAAGCTTTATAGATTCTCTAAAAGTACATACTGGAAGCACACCGTTTTCAATACAATCAAAAACTATTTTATTTGTTCTTTCTACTGTGTCAAACACAATACCAGCAACCATACCTCGGGCATTGACATGAGTCACACAGTTATATTTCAAAAGCTTTTGACTTCTTTCTTCAAACACTCTGGATCTTTTTTTGAGTTCTTCTTGAAATCTATCATCTGTTAGGAAATTTAGATTGGCCACACAAGCAGCGGATCCCAATGCATTACCAGCGTGAGTTCCGCTTAAATTTGCCCCCAAGTCAATATCAATGACCTCCTTGGTGCCAAGAACTGCTGCCATAGGTAAAGACGATGATATACCCTTCCCTAAACAAATTAGATCAGGTTTAATGTTTTCGCCGTAAGTCATATATCCATACATTTTACCCATTCGATAAAACCCTGCCTGCACTTCGTCAAAACAAACAAGGGCTTTGTTATCTCTGGCGAATTTATAAAGATCTTGAATATATTGTGGCGGATACATCCACGCTGCCCAGCCTTGATAGGTTTCTAAAAAGAACGCTGCGATCTCGTCGGCAGGGGGAAGTAGACTGGGATCAAACTGTGCATCTGGAGTTGTGGGGAAATCTATAAATACAATATCATCATCGGCAACAGACGACCAATCTGTTGCTACCTTAGATCCACACATTAGCGCTGATCCTAGCACTCTGCCATGGTAACTACCATTGAAGGTTACAATATATCTTTTGTTGTTCTTCTTTGCCCACAGCTTAATAAGTTTATAAGCCGCATCTGTTACTTCTGACCCAGTATTTAACAAAACAGTTTTGTCAAAATGATCCGGGGAACTGCTTAGGAGTTTCTCTACAAATTCTTGTCGGATTTCTGTAATATATTGGTATGCGAAGATTAGATTTTTATCCAATTGTCGCTGTATAGCATCTTTAATCTCAGGATTAGAATGTCCTGCGTTGGCAGTAAAAATACCAGCGGTCATATCAATCCACTTATTACCCTCTTTATCAAACACATTATAGTCAACGGCGCTGTCCCACACTACCGGGACCTGGTGTCCGTTTGCTCTTGTCTCTAGTTCGTGGCGGCGGTCGTCTAGGTGGCTTTGTTTTAGTTTATAGCCATCATTGATTTGTCTATGTTCCGTCTTGATCATGATTTAACCCATTAAGTAAAGTGTGTCCCCGGACCCTAAGCAAATCTTCAAGCTGATTAAATTGATATTGTGTATCAACTTCTATTACTTCTTTTGTTATGATCGGTAAAATTACATCTCCGAAGGTATCACCGCCTAAAAGCGTTGATCTTTTGACAATGTCCAAGTACCCATTAGGTTGATAAGCTTTTGGGAATACCTGTCTTGGCAAATTGGTGTAATTTCTAGTCCCATTAAAGTCCGGGAAAAAACCACAGCACTCTCCAGCTTCGTTAATCATAAACATCTTGTGTGGAGATTCTGGCAATTCATGCATTGACCTAACCCCTGTACAAAAATCTTTCTGGTCTTTAAAATAGTTTTTAATGCAAAAGTCTATTACTTCAGGAAGTCTCAAAGGAGTTGTTGGTCTAATATATGCGACATCGTCGCCACCAATCTGTTCAAAATAATGTTCAATGACTTCTACATCTTTTGAATTATCTTGGGCCAGTTCAGATGGTCTCATAAAAGGGACCTCTGCCCCGTACTCAATTGCTATATCAGCTATCTCTTGGTCATCGGTTGAAACGATAATACGATCAATTAGATTAGACATCCTACAGGCAATTATTGAATATGCCAATAGAGGATGATTAATAAGCTGCTTGATATTTTTTTTTGGTACGCCTTTGCTGCCACCCCTTGCAGGTATTAAAGCTGTTAACTTTTTCATAGAGTATTATACTGTCTTAGTTTCTCGGCAATAGAAACTTCTGTTTCCATAACTCTTTTTTCTGGTGAACCCATTGCCTTAGAAATATCTCTAGCATAGTCTAACATTCGAATGAGTCCAGTGATTTCCAGAGAGGCTGATTGGTCTGACCCATACATTGCACGATCAAGGGTAATGTGGCGTTCCAAAGAGGACGCTCCAATGGCTACCGCTGCACAACTGATGATAATACCACTTTCATGACCGCTATACCCTACATTACGGCCATATCTTTTCTGAAGCGTATGCATCACATTTAAGTTAGCATCCTCAATAGGCATTGGGTAGGTGCTATTACAGTGCATCAATTCATAGGAACATCCGGCATCTTCAAAAATCTTGACAGCCTTGTCAATTTGCTCTAGGGTGCTCATACCCGTAGAAATAAACGTGTGCTTTTTTTCAGAAGCGATATCTTCAAGTAATTCTCGGTAAGTCAGTAATGCCGAGGCTACTTTATTATATTTGCAATCATACTGTTTTAAGAATTTTTGGCTTTTAAGATCCCAAGCGGAAGCGAACCATTCAATCCCGGCGGATTTGCAATAGGCATCGATGATATCATATTCTTCCTTACCAAATTCTAAACCCTCTTTCTGCTGCCTATTGGTTGTTCCCCAAGGACTATCTCTAGTTCTATCTAGATCCTCCTTAGTGTATACCTCTTCTATTGTTCTCTTTTGAAATTTTACAGCATCACACCCGGCGGCGGCGGCTGCATCAATTAATTTTCGTGTGATATCCAAACTTCCGTTATGGTTAATCCCGATTTCTGCAATTACAAAGACACTCATAATTCTATTTCCCCTTTAGTGAATTCATCATACCATGCATTTTTATTTAGGTTAATAATTTTTGTTCCTTTTAATTCTGCGCTCTCTCTTAGAATTCGCATATCATCAAGCAAAAACTCTTTGAATACATAACGCCAGTGACCAACATTTCCTGTGTTTGGAACGTAGTAAGGTTTGTCTGATCTGTTTGCATAACCAAGATTATAATCTAAGTCAAGCCCTACGACATATATTTTTTCAAATCCCATCAATACTGCCATGGAAATACAAAACAGACCAACAGTTTGACCAACCCCTAGATGCTGGCTATGTCCTGTATATTGTTGAAGGTTTTCTTGAAGAGTTAACGAATCTTTTTCCATCAAATGGCAACAATGTCCCGTTCGGGACCACCCGCCGGCAACGCCGGCGTGGACTTTGGCACAAAGCTCATTAACATTCTCATTTTTTGTATCCGGAAGCTGCCACATTTGTGAGTTGTTGCCATACATTTTGAAGTCTAAATTCTTATTTTCTTCGTAGTGTTTCTTAAAATTCTTAAGAATTTTAATACACTTATGTCCCTTAAAATGCTTATTATCATAAGCTAAGTAATCGCACGTTAAGTTATTTTCCACAAACTCGGGATCTGTTAGATCTGCCGCCTTATTATAAAGAAGAGGGACCCCGTATGTGTTAAAAACATTGACTGGATAACCTCGTTGTCTCCATATATTTTCATTGAGTACTGAATCTCTAATGTTGAACTCAGTATTTGAGACTACCCAATAATCTGGCTTCTCCTCAAAAAAGTCAAACCACTCATTGACAGAAAACCTCTTTATTTTCTTAGATTTTTGAAGTTCTTGAATTTTATCAATGTGGGGACTTAAGCTTGGCCCGTGAAGTGCCACGACACAAGATTCACCCTTATGTTTATCAATTATTTTTTCATACGTTAGTTTCATCTATTCACCAAATAAAATTGCTTTTGTAGTATTCAACAATGTTCTTAATTTCATCATCAAAGACTTTCTTAGGTTTCCATCCGAGGCTTCTTATTTTACTATCATCTAGACAATATCTTAAATCTTGACCTTTTCTAATATATGAATAATCAACATATTTTTCCCAGTCTTCATCAGTTGAATAAAAACATTGAATTACTTTTCTGACTGTTTCGGCATTCGTTTGCTCAAAGTCTCCTGATATATTATAAATCTGGTTAACTTTACCTGTATCAATCAGTGTTAGAACGGCTTCGGCGGTATCATCAGCATGCAGCCAGTTTCTTACCGGCGTGCCCTCGTTATGAAGCCATATCTTTCTGCCTCGTAAGAGATTCTTAACTGATAGTGGAATGAGTTTTTCCGGATATTGTCTAATACCATAATTGTTTGTTGGTCTTACTATTAGATATTTTAAATCATAAGTCCTAGACCAAGCAAGTACTAACATATCGGCAGCGGCCTTAGCCGCAGAATAAGGATTACTAGGATGTAATAGATCGGCTTCTGTGTGCGATCCTTCTAAGATATCACCGTATACTTCATCTGTGCTAATATGTAAAAAAATTGGTCTGTCACCACAATTTTTTGGTTTGAACCTCACCAAATCTAATAAGTTCTTGGTTCCCACAATGTTGGTATTTATAAATTCATCGCTATTGATAATACTATTTCCGACATGTGATTCTGCGGCGAAGTTGACAACATAATCACAATCACATAATGATTTGATATCTTTTATGTCAGCATTTACAAATTTAAAATTCTTGTACTTTTGGATCCTCTTTAGGAATTTCTCGTTTGCTGCATAGGTAATTTTGTCGATACCATAAACCATCCAACCTCTCTCTAGGCACTTCTCTACAAAATATGATGGAATAAATCCAAGGCACCCAGTAACACAGATAATTTTCATATTATAATCTTTTGAAGAACTCATCTACAGTCTCCTCTATATATTTTAATTTTTCGTCAGTTATTCCAATAAAAGTCCCAAGAAAAAAAGTATCTATTGTCGCTTTGTGAGCATTTGGGAATTCAGCCATCAGATCATCATATTTGGCTGCATATTCAGAATAAGCTGGATGGTATAGACAGTTTCCTGTGAAATAGGAACGAGTCTGTATTTTATGATCTTCTAAGTGCCTCACTAACTGTTCTTTTGAAAATTTATCATTTTCCTTTACAGTTAATAAATACCCAAACCAGCACGGGTCTGATTTTTCTGTCTTCTTCGGTAGCATAAAATACTCTTCGTATTTGGAAAATATTTTATCCAGAGACTTAAAATTATAACGGCGGGCGGAGTCCATATCTGGTAGTTTATTTAATTGTTCTAATCCTATCGCAGCCTGCATTTCTAGCGGCTTTAAATTAAACCCAATTTCATCAAAGACATATCGATGATCATAAGAAATTTTTTCTTCTCCACACTTTAACCAGGGTCTAAACCTATCGCCGCAAGCAGTTCCCGAGGTGACATCACCTGGCTTCTTCTCGTTACAATAACAGGCTCTACCCCAGTCTCTAAAGCTGGCCAGAACTCTTCTTAAGCGAGGGTCGTCTGTCGCAACGAAACCTCCCTCTCCCATTGTCATATGATGGGCTGGATAAAATGAACAAGTAGACATATGCCCAAAAGACCCTAATTTCTTCCCATCATATAGGGACCCTAAAGCGTCGCAAGAATCTTCTAAAAATATTAGATTATATTTCTCTACCAAAGACATTACCCGGTCCATATCAGGAGGGTTACCCAGAACGTGAGCGAACATTATGCCACGAATTGAATCGTCGGCTTTTAAAATTTCTTCCACTTTATCCAAGTTAAGATTTAATGAGGGTAGGTCGACATCTACAAAGACTGGTTCATATCCGGCCTGGATAATTGGATTTATTGTTGTTGGGAAACAAACCACTGGGGTAATTATTTTGCTTCCCTTCGGAAGATGGAACTTTTTCATAAAACTTTGCTTACTGGTCAAAGCATGAACCATTATCAAGTTCGCAGAACTTCCAGAATTGGTTAGTAACCCGAACATTTTTCCGAGGTGCTCCGGGAAAATGTTTTCAAAAGATCTAGATTTCTTTCCTACTACTAGCCATCCCTCTAAAATAGTTTTTACAGCTTCTCTATATTCAACAGTATTAAAATTTGGTCCTGAATAATTAATCCAGTCTCCTTTTGCCCAGTCTTTGGACAGGAGGTTCTCTTCTGCATACTCCTCAACAAGGGAAAGTATCTTTTCTAGTTTATTCATTCATTTTTTCCACTAGGTTTTTTAGTTCCTGTTCTAACCCATTTAATTTTATGCCCAACTGTTCAAGTTTTCTATTGCTTCCTGTATAAGATGGCGATAGCCCAGGCTTCTCTATTATTATTTGAGAACTTGATTTTGTTAAGTCTATTATTTTTAAAGCTAATTTCCTTAGTGTCATTCTTTGTGGATAACACAAATTAACATCTTCGTATTGTTTTTTTACTTGCTTGGTAATATAAAAATGTACTACTGATGCTATATCTTTGGTAGAAATAAAATCTATCATCCTATCCTGATGGATTACTATTGGCTCTCCCTTGAGGGATTTACTTATTGAAGATTTTATAAATCTTGTTTCGTTCTCTTGCCAGCCAAAACATCCAAAAATTCTAAGGTTATAAACATTTTCTAGTTTTGAACATTCTCTTGAAATTATGTTTTTAGACATTCCATAATAATCATTTGGTAAACATTCTAAATATTGTTCTTCGTTATACTCATATACTTCCCTGTTACGATCAAACGCAGCGCCGGAGCAAAAGTTTATTAATTTGGAGTAACACTCTTTATGTTTTACAAGATTGTTAAACATATCCAAATTATTTATGAAAGAATCTAGCTTGTCTACTTGTCCTTTCTTTCCACCTTGGAATGCGGTATGGACAACAACATCAAACTGTTTACCCTTAAAATAATCCTTTACAGATTTAAAGTCGGTTAGGTCTACCTCAGATCTTCCGATACTTGTGACTTCATAGTAATGTGACCTTAGTTCCTCTGCCAACTCTTGTCCGAGAAAACCATTTTGTCCAGTTACAAGGACTTTCATTTTTTCTTAGAGAAGATATCTTCTTTAGGGGTCACCGTATTTGGTGTTGCACTGTGATTGGTAGGAAATCCCTGATCCGTTTCATATTTCCACTTAGGGCTTGCTAGTAATTTTTCTAGCTCGTCGTCTTTAATTTCATAAAAGTTTTCTTGAGAAGGAAAAACGCCGTCTCGGACCTCTTGAGCATATTGCTGTAGAGATTCCTGGATCAGTACTCCTGCTTCACAATATCTTTTAACAAATTTTGATTTGAAATCCCAGAAAAGACCAACCAAATCGTGTAAGATAACCAGTTGTCCGTCCACAAGATCACCGGCACCAATACCATAAACAGGTATAGAAAGTTCTTTAGCCACTATTTGGGCTGATTCCCTCGGCATAGCCTCTAGCAATAAGAACGAGCAGCCAGCCTCTTGCAGTGCTAGGGCCTGGTTTAGAATGATTTCTGTACCTTCTGCTGTTTTGCCTTGTACACGATATCCTCCAAGCTTGGCTCTTGTATGTGGTGTCAACCCAAGATGACTTTGGACTAAAATTCCAGCATCAGCAATTGCTTTAATCCTATCTACCATCGCACCTTCAACTTTCACTGCATCCATTCCAGCACGAATAAACCGGCCGGCGTTGTGTACAGCTTCATAATCAGAGGCTTGATAAGACATATACGGCATATCGCCTACAAGGAAGGCACCCTTTGACCCTCTTGCTACCGCCTCTGCATGTAGGATCATAGCGTCCATTGTAACCGGAATCGTGGTTTTATGTCCCAGGGTTGTCATTCCCAGGGAATCTCCAACAAGGATTCCATCAACTCCTGCCCTATCTGCCAATATTGCCTGGGGGTAATCATAAGCTGTTACGAAAACAGACTTTTTGTTTTCCCTCTTATGTCTCCTAAGAGTTAGGATTGTTACTTTTTTTCTTTCGTCAGACATAATTATTCCTCATAATTGATAGGGTCTATGATCATATTATCATAAAATTCTTCACGAGTTAATAGCGGATACATATCTTCAAATGGCCTAGATACAATCCTTCCATCTTTTGTTTTTGTTGAGATAAGAGTTGGCACCACTTCTTGCCACTTCTGACACATTACTTCACAAATTATTGGACCGTCATAATCAAGGACTTCTTGTATTCCACCTTCTAACTCTTCCACTGTTTCAATTTTGGTGTATTTTAATCCGTATGCTTCAGTGATCTTTTTAATATCGGGAAGAGAGACCCCAGAGTCTTTATCCACCCCTGTAAACCTACCATCAAAAAACTTTTTCTGTGTTGTTCGAATAGAAAGATATCCGTGATTATTCCACACGAAAAGTTTAATCGGTAAATTATAGTGCTTAATAGTTTGTAATTCTTGAATGTTTGTTTGGAAAGACCCATCTCCAGTAATACCCACTACTTCGCCGAAGTCTTTAGCAACGCTAACTCCAATGGCCGCTGGGATTGTGAACCCCATATCTGCTTGTGCTCCAGAGGTTATATGCCTCTGCTTACCTTTGATATCTAAAAACTGAGCAGGAACATAATATGCAGACCCTGCATCAGATACTATAACAGAGTCATCTTTGTTTGCCTTGGATAACTTATCAGTAAAATAATATAAATCAATACCTTCTTTATTTTGATCCCACTCTAAATTACAAATTCTCCACTTTTGTTTCCACTCTAAACAAGTATCTGACCAAGACTTGCTTGAGGGGTTCGTAAATTCTACAGTGTTAAAAAACTCTTTGGCGTCAGCCTGTATAAATTTGTCTATTTTGATTGTTTTTTTCCGATGCTCTTCTGGATCAATATCAACAACAACGATTTTAGCTTCTCTTGCAAAAGTTTCGTAGTTATAACCAGTGACTGGAACTCCAAGCCTAGTACCTACAGTTATGAGAAGGTCGGAGTTTTGTAGTGCAAAATTTGCTGCTCTGTTACCCTTAATCCCCACTCTTCCGATCATCAGCGGATTATCGCTCTCTAATAAATCAACTCCAAGAAAAGTTGCTACAGTTGGAACATTATGTTTTTTAACAAAAGTTTTCAGTTCTTCCGTAGCATCTGCCAAGCGTATACCGTTACCAATTAATAGAACTGGACGTTTTGATTTTTCAAACATCTCGGATAATGTTTCTGTCTCATCTTTGGTAATATCCTTTTTAACCCAATGATCTGTGGCTTCATAGGACAAGCATTTATCAGGGTCTATATATGCACCCTGTACATCCAAGGGAATATCCAGCCATACGGGTCCTGGCCTACCTTGTTTTGCAAGATGAATTGCTTTTTCCATTTCAAAAGGCACTCTATTTGGTTCTATAATCATAGTTGCATATTTAGAAATTGGACGCACAACATCGACAATGTTGGCCTCTTGGACACCAAGTTGTCTTACTGCAATATTTAAACCATAGGTTGTTTGAGACTTATTAACTTGTCCAGATAAAAAGATACAACTTACATTATCTTGCCAAGCTTCTAGAAGACCTGTTATAGCATTTGTACTGCCACAACCAGTAGTAACAACAGCTACACCATAACCATTGGTATATTTAGCGTAGCCAACGGCTCCCATAGCACACGCTTGTTCGTGGTGGTTACAAATTGCCCGAAGGTCAGGATGTTTTGCAACGCAGTCATTGAGAAACATAGCGCCGCCGCCAGTCAAAGTAAAGATATCCTTAACTCCGATCTCTGCTATCTTATCGGCGATATAATCTACAACTCTTACTTTTCCCATTTTTGACGCCACTTATTCTGAAGCATAAAGTCAAAATTAACCGGTTGTTTTTGCATGCCCCAGGTTGCCTGGGCACCGTGCCACCGATAAAAGTATCCTAACCATTCAGGATGGGGGTGAACGTATTTTTCATTATCCACTAGGCTGAAGTAAAGGGCATAATCCGCTGCTCCTAAATAATTTTCAGAGTCCCACTTAATAAGTCCCCTATCATACAAATCTTTCTTATATACGACCGATGGAGTAGTAATAACACACCTCTCTAAAAGCTTTTCTTTCAAATCTTCTAGTCCATCATAATTGTGAGATAGATCTCCGCCTTCTGGCTTACCTTTTTCATTTACACATCTAACTGCACTTTGAAGAACTTCTATTTCGTCTTCAGAGTTCTCAAGTAAATTTACAATATTTGAAACATAGTCCGGGGACAAATAATCATCAGCACCGAGGATTGTAAAATAATCACCTGTAGATATCTCTAGTGCTTTTTCCACGGGTTCGGACCAAGAGAATGGATATAGGTTGGCGGCCGTATCAACAATAAGTCCTGGATTCTTCTCTTGTATTTCTTCCACAATTTCCAGACTATTATCAGCACTATCGTTGTCAACCACTATAAGTTCTACATTATCATAATCTTGATTTAATGCCGAATTTACACATTGTTCTATAAAATTCTCTGCGTTGTAGCAGGGTATAATTATTGTAAATTTTAAACTCATAATAATAATTCCTCAACTTGGGAACAGATAGTATTTCTTTTTTCTCTCATAAAGGATATAAGTTCGGTACCCTTAAGAGAAAACCAGTCTTCGCTGGCTGCGCCAAGTTTTTTGTTAGTTATAACGGACATACCTGTCATTCTACATTCTACCGCAACTCTACATAATGTTTCAAGAGTTTGAGGCAAAAATATGAAAGTTTTATTGTTTGATATCTTATGCAAGAATTCTTCGTATGGCAAATAGCCCACTAAATCGTATGGAAGGTTTTTTCTACTACAGTATCCAGTAGCAAGTGGTGTATTCTTTATTGGATTTGGAGAATCCCATATTGAATATCTATCTTTCTTTTTTTTGTGAGACAGTTCTTCCAATAGGTTTAAGGTCTTGTCGTCCCACAAGTTACCACCTACAGAAAATATGTTATCTAGTTTCAAGTTTTTTTGTGTTACCTCTTGGTGGATATTGCTCTGGCACAATACTCCTTTGGCACAAGAATAAAAATCTCTATTAATAATTTCTTGTTGAGGCGCTAGATAATTTTCAAATACGGATGGATCTCTTATTAAAAGATACTTGTGATCGTGTTCATAAATTATGTAGGTACAATTAGCCCTTAAAAAATCTATAGATTCTCCTGGGAGTCCTAAAAAGTTTGCAATTATAAAATAGTTTTTGCGGTTCTCTTCAAGATATGGTACAGAGATTGTTTGACTTAATTTCTGCTCTACCTCATATCCTTTTAGGACTAACTGGTTTATAAGCTCTTGGTTACTTAATTCTCCACCGCCCAAATGGTGTTCGGCGAAGACATCAGCTATAAATATAATTTTATTCATGAACTTGTAATTCATCTTCTAGAGAATCAAAAAATCCTTCAAGTTCTATCATATCTTCGGGACAAACCTCAAGAATCTCTTTTACAATTAGTTCATACATTTTTTCTTTGTCCAAGTTTTCTCGGAGGGAGACCTTCAACTGTTCTGCTACTAACTTCTTAGGTTTATATACATTTTTGACGTTTCGTAGAGCTTTCTTAAAAGAATCTTCGTCAGGATAACACCACTCCGTTTCCGCATCAATGACATGCTCCCAGACTGCCTCTTTAGGAACTTTATCCATTTTATATTTTACTTTAGTAAACATCGGGGTCCTTTTTACTCTGCCAGACCTTTCATTTTTAACATCATCATACAAAAAATCTACTTGTCCTGACCAAGCTGGTGCAACTACTGGCATACCATTACAGGCAGCTTCAAAGATAGGGAGTCCGAATCCTTCGCCGTGAGTTGCTGTTATGTAGGCGTGAATATTGGGATGGTTATATAGTGAATTCATTTCGTCTTCTGTCATATTTCCGTGTAGTAGAAAAACACGGCATTTTCGATGTGGAACGCTATGTACGGATTGAGCCAATTGAATAATCATTTTTTGTCTATCAAGTTGACTATTATTCATGTGGTGGACTTTGACAACAAGTCCAACGTCTTCCTCATCTTTAAATTCTTCTACAAACCATTTGATGGTGTTCATCAGATTCTTTCTTGGCCCGAACTGTGCCGAAGTAACAAAATTAAACTTTGTATCTAATTTTATTTTGTCAATGGCTTTTTCTGATACTCCCAGATCTCTGTATGGGTATGAAACCACGGTAACTGGTTTCTGCATCTGAATTGTGTAAACGTTGTCGTCATTTTCCATTTTCACATGATGGGTTGGGTTTACTAGTGTCTTTTTGGCATGTTCCGACGTTACAAAAACTCTATCCATTTGGTTGGCGAGGTTAATCCACATAGCAGAAGCTGCGGTTGTTTCAACTGCTGCGGTCACACCAATATTTTTAGTAGCAATATTTTCAAATTCGCTAGGGATTAGAACTTGCAGAGAAAGGTCAAATTGTCCTTTAAAATGGTGCATTTTTTCAATACACTTCTGTATATCCTTCTGATCTTTCCCGGATTTTAAGTTTAGGTCCCAACTTGATTGACCCCAGTTGACTGGGTGGATATATATATCAAATAGATCTGGCCTACTGGCTAATCCTCTATACATAAACCTTGAATGTTCACCATAACCGCTGCGGCTCAAAATCGGACCCTTTAGAAGTACTTTAATCATAGCTCAATAAACTCCCAGGCTTCATAATTTTTTCTGGTTTCCCAGGAGCCGTGTTTTTCGTGAATACCTAACATTGTATCAATCCATCGTTGGTTAAAGTCTTCAAAATTATAATTCTTTTTAACATGTTCAAAACCTAGTTTTCCTAGTCTTGTTCTTTCTGCTGGACCCATATCATACATCTTTTTGAGGGCGGCAACACAAACTTCTTCGTTGATTCTGTCTTCTATAATATATGGAACTTGTGGAGATCCAATAACAGCCTGGGAAGTTGGTTTAATACCTACCCCAAATTCATTAACTCCATCTGTAACTTGTTCTTGTAGTCCGCCCGTCATTGTTACAATAATAGGAGTCTGACAAGCTAATGATTCTAGAGTTGCAAGTCCGAAACCTTCTGCATCGGAAATGTTGATTGTGACATCTGCCAGATTATAATAAATGGCCAAATGCTGAGGTTCTACTTTTTGTTTAGAGAAAATAATTTGTCCGTCAGTCAGTCCCAACTCTGTAGCTAAATATTCCAGGGGCTGTCCATGAACATCATTAGTATCTGTATGCATAATCAAAGTTGCTTTGTCTTGTCCAACTGTATCACAGAAGGTTTTCCACCAAAATAAAAGCGAGCCGCTCATTTTTCTTCTGGCATTTCTGTTATTCCAAAAAACTACAAACTTTCCTTGCAGATTGTTATCTTCTCTTACTTTTTTTAGAATATCTAGTTCTGATTTGTCTTGAAACTTATGAAAGTATTTTGGACTAACAGCATGTGGAATATATTTTTCTTCAACTTCGGGGGCTACGCTTTGAACAATATTTGAGGTTACTTTAGAAATTGTAGCTATAAAATCATTTGATTTATAGAAACCTTTGTTAAATTTAGGAATTGGGTTATTATCCCAAACGTGGTAATATACCATTGGAATACAAGCTCGGATTTCATCTTCGAATTGCCAAAGCCACTCATAAAATCTTGGGTCGGTCATAAACCAAAGAATATCAGGCTTATAACTGGTAATCATATTCCTTATTCTTTCCTTATCACCATATCCGTCTACAGGATAAATAACCCAGTCATCTCCATGTTCAATTGTCTTGGTAGGTTCGTAACTCGGGTGTTTGATCGCTCCACCGAGGGAAATGATCTGAAACTTTCCTGTACTCAACAATGCCTGAATAACATATTTTGTTTGGGTGCCCACTCCAGATGGTAGCAGTGGATGGTCACTAATAGTTAAAACTTTTATCTTTTTTTCTTCTGCCAAAAGAATGTCCTCCTATGAACAATGTTCCGTCTGGTAAAATTCGCAAGTTCCGAAGCGGTCTTTGCAGTCTGTACAAGCAGTACGGTTTTTGATATAATTCTCTTTGTTAATATTATGCAGTGCCTTGGTCAGAGTGTTAAGGGCGTCTGTCGTTCTTTTTTTCGCTGCGGTCACCCTGACGAATTCTGCTTTCTTCCCAGCCTTGGCCGTTCGCTTCAATAAAACGAAGTGACAATCCACATCTTTGGGGTCCACATCATATTTTCGGGACCAGAAATGTTTGTAATAAACCATCTGATAGGAGAGGATGGTATCACTCTTCTTTTCACGCTTCCATCCCCAAGAACAAGTTTTCCAATCAATTAGGTGGACCTTCTTATCC
>TARA_R110000744_G_scaffold77899_1_pt1 | contig 19292 bp, 15 predicted proteins | sample TARA_R110000744 | Tara Oceans TARA_R110000744 (sample SAMEA4398083) | marine metagenome | biome: Polar Biome; feature: [DCM] deep chlorophyll maximum layer (ENVO:01000326); material: water (ENVO:00002006), including particulate matter (ENVO:01000060) such as... | depth 36 m | reverse complement strand
GGGCCCGCGTCGAGGCGGGGCTGCGGGCCCAGGCGCTGAAGCCTGTCTTCAGCCCGATCGCCGAGGGCCCCGGCGTGCTGATGCAGGAGGTCGCGGCCCGGCCGATATCGGCCGGCGGTGGCACGGTGTGTGGCTGGACGGCGAGCGCCGCCCTCAATGGCCGCCGCGGACCGGTGCGGCATGACCGCGACGGGCATTCCTATTCCAGCCTCGAAGCGGCCAGCCGCGATGTCGAACCCTTGCTGAGCGGCCCGGTGCGCTGAGCGTGCTATCGCCGGCCCGGCACCCGCGCTAGGCTCGCCCCGGATCGATTGCTGCGGATACCCATGAGCCCTCTCTTCCCGCCCATCAAACCACACCGGACGGGCCGTCTGACCGTCTCCCACGGGCATGAGCTCTATTGGGAGCAATGCGGCCAGGCCGGCGCTATTCCGCTGCTGGTGCTGCATGGCGGCCCCGGCTCGGGCTGTTCGCCGCGCTTCCGGCAAATGTTCGATCCGGACCGTTTCAACATCACCCTGATGGACCAGCGCGGCTGTGGCCGCTCGACGCCGCACCTGTCGCTGCAGGCCAATACCACTGCCGATCTGATCGGCGATATCGAGGCGCTGCGGGTGCATCTGGGCATGGAGCGCTGGGTCGTGTTTGGCCCCTCCTGGGGATCGACCCTGGCGCTGGCCTATGCGCAGTCCTACCCGGAGCGGGTCAGCACGCTGGTGGTCGAGGCGATTTTTCTGGCCACGCCGGACAATCTCGACTGGTGGCACAGCGAGGATGGCGCCCCGCGCTTCTTCCCGGAGGCCTTCGCCGATTTCATCGCGCCGGTCCCCGAGCAAGATCGCACAAGCCCGCGCGCGATCATGGACTGGTGTCTTGACGACATGCAGCGCGAGCTGGCCGAAGGGATGACGGCCCTGCGCCGTCTGGACGACCCGGCCGCCAGCCTGGCCGAGCTGCGCCGGTCGACGCTCTACCGCTGGACCGAATACGAGGATCGCCTTTCCTGGCTCGATCAATCCGCCGCGGCGACGCGGGCCGGCCTCGCCGAACGCGGGCCGGACTTCGTGGCGGCGCATTCGCTGATCGAGGCGCATTATTTCCGCAATGGGTGTTTTCTCGAGCCGGACCAGCTGATCGCCAACGCCTCAAAGCTGGCCGATCTGCCGATGCACATCCTGCACAGCCGCTATGACATGGTCTGCCCGCCGCGCGGTGCAATCCGGCTGGCGGCAGCCTGTCCCCATGCGGACCTGCACATGGCGCCGGTCAATGGGCATGCGATGACGGATGCGGTGCAGGCGGTGCTCAACGGCGTGATGGCGGGGGTGACGGGTTAGCCGTCGAGCTCGGAGCCCTATGATCGTCACCAGCTCCGCCCCCTTCGGGAGCACCTCTTCCATCAAGGAAGAGGAGGCGCCAAGCCGGACGATCGCGATGATCGCCCTCCTCTTCCTTGATGGAAGAGGTGCCCCGGACTTGTTCCGGGGCGGAGCTGGTGGGGATGACGAGCCCAACCTCTCCTAGTCCGGTGCCTCCGGCATCCAGGCATGGATGGCAAGCCTCACCGCACCGCCGGTGAAGGCGCCGCCATTCGCTGTGAGCACGATGGCCGTGTCGCTGTAAAAGGCGGTCGGGCCGATGACGCCGAGATTGCTGGCGCCGTCCGACACCCCCAGCGAACCGCCGAACTTGGATGATTCGCCGGCAATGCCGCAGTCGAAGCTCGTGGCACCGGTGATCGCCTCGCTCGTGCGCACCGAGACGCAGAACACGATTGAGCGCGCCGGAATGGTGACCGTGGTCACAACACTGGCGCCGGTTAGACCGGCAATGCTGTCGGCGATCAGGAGGGCGCGGGTTTTTGCGCCGCCGGGCGATTCGGCCAGCACCGTGTCGGCTCCGGCCAGAAGCCAGCCGGTCCCGTCGAACAAGACATCGCACGCCTCATCGACCAGATGCACACGCCAGCCGGGTTTCGGCGGCAATTCGCTCCAGAAGCCATCGCGATATATGGCCAGCGAACCAGCACTCATCGCACCCCAATCGGCGCCGCTGGCACCCACCGGGAGGATCCAGCCCTGTCCGTCCTCCGGCGCACCGGGTTGGACGGCCAGGCTACGGCTCAGGGCCTGCGCCTGTACCAGCGCATCGAGGCGCAGCAGGCTCTCATTCACGGTGACATGTTTTTGCGCCTGGGCCGGCATTACCAGCGGCAAGGCGAGATTGGGCGTGGTTTCGGACATCGGGCTACTCCATGAAAGCGAGCTTTCATTGTCAGGCCGGGCCTGGGGCTATGGGACAGACGAATTCGCTGTCCATGCGCACGGCCCGGACTTGACGCGCGGGCCGCGCGCGCCTTTTCTCCGCCCCAACAGAATGATTGCTTGGCCTTGCCCCACCGCGACAGGATTTCCATGACCGACACTATCCGCGATTTCGCCGGGGATTTTCCGGCCCAGAGCGCTGCCAGCTGGCGTGTGCTGGCTGAAAAGGCCCTGCGTGGCGCCGATTTCGAAGCCGCTGTCCACCGGCACACGATTGATGGTCTCAAGCGCGGCCCGGTCTTCTTCGACCGCCCCGCAGGCACAGCCGCCGTCGATAATTTGCCGCGCGACGGGCATCTGCCCTGGGGCATGCGCCAGTCGATCACCGAAGCCAGCCCGGCCGAAGCCAATGCCGCAGCGCTCGACGATCTGATGGGCGGTGTATCGGAACTGGACTTGCGGCTCGATAGCACAGGACGTTTCGGGCTCAGGGCCAATGAGATCGAGCTGCTGGATGCGGCATTGAAGGGGGTCGATCTCTCCCTTGCCCCGATCCATCTCGACAGTCTCGATGGCCAGGGTCATCACGCCCATCTCCTGCTGACCCTCTTCGCCCGCCGCCGCCTCGATGGCGAACATCTGCAGGGCGGGCTCAGCCTGTCGCCGATCGAGCGCGCCGCACGTCAGGGCATTGCGCTGGATGACCAATGCTTTCCCAAGGCGCGCGATCTTGCCCAATTGTCCCAGGCCGCCTTCCCGCAATTGAAGATTTTCCGCTGTGACGGCGCCCTCGCCTTCGAGGCCGGTGGTTCGGAGGTGCAGGAACTGGCGCTGATGGCGGCCTCGGCCGCGAGCTATATGCGCCTCATGCTCGAGGCTGGCCTCTCCGTCGACGACGCCGCCGGCGCGATCGAGGCGCGCCTGGCCGCCGATGCCGATATTCACCTGACCATCGCCAAGCTGCGCGCCGCCCGGCGCATCTACGCGCGTATCGCGCAAAGCTTTGGCGCCCACGAGGCAGCGCAGCGCCTGTCGCTTCAGGTCACCACATCCGGCCGGATGATGAGCGCCAAGGATCCGTGGACGAATATGATCCGCACCGCCTGCGCCGGCTTTGCTGCGGCGGCTGGCGGGGCTGACACCATCACCATCCGCCCCTTCACCGATGCGATCGGCCGCCCGACCGGGCTCGGCCGCCGCGTCGCGCGTAATCTCCACATCCTGCTGGCCGAGGAAAGCCATATCGGCAAGGTCACCGATCCGGCCGCCGGCAGCTATCTGCATGAGACCCTGAGCGATGAACTGGCGCAGGCCGCCTGGTCGCTATTCCAGCAGGTCGAACGGCGCGGTGGACTGGTCGAGGCCTTCGCCGGCGGCTGGCTGCAGGGCGAAATCGCTGCGGTGCGCGACAAGCGCCTGCAACAGATCGCTGACGGCGAGGAAATCATTCTCGGCGTCACCCAGCATCCCGACCCGCATCCCAAACCGGTCGAGACCAACGGGGCATGGCCCGAAACCAACGCACCGGAGGGCGCCCTCACTGCCATTCGCCTGGCCGCCCGGTTCGAGGGAGCGACATCATGAGCACCATACCTGATTTCACCACGCTCGATCTCGGCCCTGCCCTGCCCGCTTCCGCAGCGAAGGGTGAGGACTGGACGCCGGCCGAGGGCATCGCGATCCAGACCGCCTATGGCCCGGACGATAGCGACAGCATCGACTTCATCCACACCGTTCCCGGTGCGGCGCCCTTCGTGCGCGGCCCCTATCCGACCATGTTCCTGCAGCGGCCCTGGACGATAAGGCAATATGCCGGCTTCTCGACGGCCGAGGATTCCAACGCCTTCTATCGCCGCAATCTCGCGGCGGGCCAGAAAGGCCTCTCGGTGGCCTTCGATCTGGCGACGCATCGCGGCTATGATTCAGATCACCCGCGCGTGGCCGGCGATGTCGGCATGGCGGGCGTGGCGATTGATTCCATCTATGACATGCGCACCCTGTTCGACGGCATTCCGCTCGACCAGATGAGCGTTTCGATGACGATGAATGGCGCGGTGCTGCCGGTGCTGGCGCTCTATATCGTCGCCGCCGAGGAACAGGGCGTGAAGCCGGAGCAGCTGTCCGGCACGATCCAGAACGACATCCTCAAGGAGTTCATGGTCCGCAATACCTATATCTATCCGCCCAGCCCCTCGATGCGGATCATCTCGGATATCTTCGATTACACCTCGAAACACATGCCGAAATACAATTCGATCTCGATCTCCGGCTATCACATGCAGGAGGCCGGAGCGCCGGCCGATCTCGAGCTCGCCTACACCATCGCCGACGGTCTGGAATATATCGCCACCGGCATTGAAGCGGGCATGGATGTCGACACCTTCGCGCCGCGCCTCTCCTTCTTCTTCGGCATCGGCATGAATGTCTTCATGGAGGTCGCCAAGCTGCGCGCCGCGCGCCTGCTATGGGCGAAGCTGGTGAAGGAACGCTTTGATCCGAAAAGCGAAAAATCGATCTGCCTGCGCACACATTGCCAGACCTCCGGCTGGTCGCTGACGGCGCAGGATGTGTTCAACAATGTCGGCCGCACGGCGCTGGAAGCCATCGCCGCCGTCGATGGTCACACCCAGTCGCTGCACACCAATTCGCTCGACGAGGCGCTCGCCCTGCCGACCGATTTCTCGGCCCGCATCGCCCGCAATACCCAGATCCTGCTCGCCGGCGAGGCGCATGCCTGTGACGCGATCGACCCCTGGGGCGGCAGCCATTATATCGAGCGCCTGACCCATGATCTCGCCGCGCGCGCGATGGATCATATCGCCGAGATCGACGCGCTCGGCGGCATGGCCAAGGCGATCGAGGCCGGCGTGCCGAAACTGCGCATCGAGGAAGCCGCTGCGCGCACGCAGGCGCTGATCGATAGCGGCCAGCAGACCATTACCGGCGTCAATAAATTCCTGCTCGACGAGGACGAGGACGTGCCGGTCCTGAAGGTCGACAATTATCTCGTGCGCAAACAGCAGATCGAAAAGCTTGAACGCCTGCGCGCCGAGCGCGATCCGGCCAAGCTGAAAGCCGCCCTCGATGCGCTGGCGGCCTCGGCGGCCTCGGGAAACGGCAATCTGCTGGAACTGGCGGTCGATGCGGGCCGCGCCATGGCGACCGTCGGCGAAATCTCCGATGCGATGGAGACGGCCTTCAAGCGCCATGTCGCCGAGATCAAGGCAACAACCGGGATTTACGGGCCCGCCGCCGGCTCTGACGACAAGGTCCGCCGCGCCCGCGATACCGCCGCACGCTTCCTCGAGCTTCATGGCCGCAAGCCGAAAATCCTGATCGCCAAGCTCGGCCAGGACGGCCATGACCGCGGCCAGAAAGTCGTCGCCTCGGCCTATGCCGATCTCGGCTGGGATGTTGTGATCGGCCCGCTGTTCCAGACACCGGAAGAGGCCGCCGTGCTGGCGATCGCGGAAAATGTCCATGCCGCCGCTGCCTCATCGCTGGCAGCTGGCCATCTTACCCTGGTGCCGCAATTGCGTGCCGCGCTCTCCGAACAGGGCCGTGACGATATCCTGATCGTGGTCGGCGGCGTCATCCCGCCCGATGACGAGCCGGTCCTGCGCCAGATGGGCGCGGCGGCCGTCTTCCCGCCGGGCACGGTGATCGCCGACAGTGCGCTGGTCATGCTGGAACGGATGGGCGTCGAGGCGGCGGTGGCAAGCGAGGCCGAATAATCCTATCGTGAGCGGGTTACACAGCTGGAGCTGCCGCCATGAGACGCATTCTTCCCCTGCTCATCCTGACCCCCGTCCTCGCGCTCACCGCCTGCGCCTCAGCCGGCCCGACGCGTTACGCCCCGGCCTATGAGGGGCAGTACGGCTATTCCGAGCGCCGCATCGAGCAGGACCGCTTCATGATCCGTTTTGATGCCGGCTCTGACACCAGTATTCAGGAGACCGAAGACCTGGCGCTGCGGCGGGCCGCCGAATTCACGCTGGAACGCGGCGGCGACTGGTTTGTGGTTGTCCGGCGTGACCGCGAGGGCAATGACCGCAATCCGGTCCGGGTCGGCACATCGGCGAGCTATTCCACCGGCTCGCGCGGCTATTCAGCCCGCGGAATCGGACTGGGCATCCGCATCGACGGCTCGGCCGGCGAAAAATCCGTGACGCTGGAAATCCTGATCCGCACCGGCACGGTTTCCGACGATGCCAATGCCTATGATGCCCGCAACGTGCTGGCGCATATACTTTGAGCGACAAGCCCGTCAGGCGGAAAGCCTCCTGGCCTGGCCGACCCAGTCATCGCGCACAATACGGCCGCGGCCATTGATCCGCTCATCCCAGCTGGCGATATCGGCCTCGCTCCAGGCCGCGATCTGCGCCAGGCTGGCGATACCGGCCTCATTGAGGCTGGCCGCTGCTTTCGGGCCCAGCCCCTTGATCACTGTCAGATCATCCTGTTGCATCGCATCGACCGGCCCCGCGGCGCTGGCTGCAGCGGTCTGGCCTGAGCCGGCCTTGGGGGCCGACGCCTTCGCCGCCGCCGGTTTTGTCGCGGCGGGCTTTGGCTTCGTCCTGGTCACGGGCTTGGCCGCCGCAGGCTGAACTACATCCTCGGGCATCTCGGCATGGCCGGTCTTGACCGCGCCAGCCGGTCGTTGGCTGGCGGCCACCGCGCGCGATTCAGCCTCGCCGAGACGGCGTGCGAGATTTTCATTTTCCCGGCGCAAGGCGATGACATCGGCCAGCGCCTTGTCAGCCTCGGCGCTACGTGCCTCGCCGCTCCAGACCTTCCATCCGGTCAGAACCCCGAATCCAAAGGCCGCCAAAATCAGGAAACCAATCTGCCAGACCAGCCAGAACATGCCTCAACCCTCAATCGATGAAATAGAAAATGTAAGCGCCTGCAACTGGTCATCCGCCAGCGCGACAATGATTCTCGTTTCGCCCACCGCGCCGCCGGCCAGCAGCGAGCGCACCTGCGCTGCGCGTTGCCGCGCCAGTTCCTCGCCGCCATCAGCAATGCTGATCCTGGCTGAGAGCCGCGCATCGGCGGGACAGGCCGCAAATGTGCGCCCCAGACGGCGCAAGGCAATTTCGGTCAATGGACTGGCACCGGACCCGCCGGGTTCGAACCGCAGCTCGTCCGTCCCCTGGGCCGCACGGATAATCGCAGCGCAGGCATCAATATCAGGCACATGGACGATCGCTGGCGCGCCGGCCGGGATAACAATCGAGGCAGCCCGGAAGGGCGCCGGCATGGTCTGCAGTGTATTGGCGACGGAGCGCGCGATCTGCGGATTTTCGGCTTCCCCGTAGAGCCCGCCCTGCTGGCCGCTGAGCACGATCGCGCCGCGCTCAAGACGCGCCAGCTGCCCGAGGAGACGTTTGGCCGCCTCTTCCCACTCGGCCGCCGGAGCGCCGCCCGGGATCAGGGTCAGATCGGAATCGGCACCATTGGGAAAATTCGCTGTCGCGAAGCGGGCAATCGCATCGCGCGCGGCCGCGTCACTGGCATCACCGCGGATCAACACCCGTCCGCTGAAGGCGAGGTCCGCACGGAAGGCAAAGCCTCGATCCATGCGGGCATCGGTGGTTTCATCAATCACGCGCGAAACGCCGCCGGCGATCGTGCCGCCTGACCAGGTCGAGCCAGCGACAACTTCGAGCGCGATCTCCCGGGCTGTATCATTGGGCGCGGCGCCGCTGAGTATGGCCTCCTGGCCACGCATGCGAACATGGGCCCAATCCATTTCGCGCCGGTCGAGCGCGTCGCGGGCGTTATTCTCCAGCCGTGTCTGCAGGCTGGCCACGGAAAACGGGCCTATCAGCATGGACAAACCGGTCACCACCAGCAGGCCGGCCAGGGCGATCAGCAATATATTTCGGGCGCGCAGCGTCATGGCAAAAATCATCAATGTGTTCGTCGGCGGAAGGCCGAATCATATGGGCCTCTTTGACCATGATATCGCGGCCAATTCAGGGCAGGCACCCCAAAGCGGGCCGCCGGGTGAATAATGTGCAGTCCTCCGCCTCGCCCGGCACTGCCGGACGGGCATCCGATACGCCTTCCACGACACGAAGTGTCAGGCAAAAAGAAGGGCCGGTGCGTCGCCGCCCGGCCCTTCCCCTGTTTATGCCTTATCGGACTAGCGGCGGGCGCGGAGCGTCAGGCCCCAGGTCCGCGGCGTGCCGAGGAATGAGTTGAAGGAACCCGACTGGAACGGTCCGTCGAAGCCGACCTGGACGTAATCCTCGTCTGTCAGGTTGCGGCCCCACAATTCCAGCGACCAGGATTCGTCGGCTGAACCGATCCCAACCCGGCCATTGAACAGGGTGTAGGCATCCTGGTGCTTTTCAGGATCGAGATCGGAACCGGTATTCTGTTCCGAAAGATAGCGGGCATCAAGGTGCGCCAGCCAGGTCATGTCCTGACCGAAAGTGCCGTTATAGGTCACCGAACCCGAAGCATACCATTCCGGGGCCAGCGAGAAGTTCTGGCCTGAGAGACGGTCAACATCCGGCGTTCCGGTCGGCGCGAACTCATTATAAGTCGCGTCGGCATAGGTGACCCCGCCCTGCACGGTCAGACCCGGCATGGCGTCCGGCAACCAAAGCAATTCCATCTCGGCACCCTGGGTCGACGCGCCATCGATCGAGGTCACGAAGAAGGCAATACCGTTGAAAGTATTGAGCTGGTAGGTGTCGAATTCGGACTTGAAGAGGTAGAAGTTGGCCAGCAGCGTGTCATTGGCCCACTCGGTCTTGATCCCGATTTCAAAGCTGTCGACGGTCTCCGGATCGAAACGCGCCGGATAGGAAGTCGGGTCGGCGAGCGCGGCGGTGAAGTCGACCGCACTGGAACCGGCCTGGGTAAAGCGGTCGAGATTGAAACCGCCCGCCTTGTAACCATGCGAGTAGGTCCCGTACATCAACAGGTCGTCATTGAACCGGTGTGACAGGGAGAGCAGGCCGGAGAATTCATTCTCTTCGAGCGACTGGGTATTGTCGATCTGGGAGAAGACGTCACGGGCGAACGGCAGACAGGTATAGGTGCCGAAAAGCTGCAGGCTGGCCGCCGGCACGCCCGAACCGAGCGAGAACCCGGTCAGAATGGCCTGGCTGAGCGGCGTCGAGAAGTCGAGAGCATCGCCAAACACGGCCTCCCAGACGTCACAGGCCGGCGTATTGCTGTCGCCGAAATCGAAGGTCGCGGTCTTTTCGGTCGTCGTGTGACGCAGGCCGAAAGTCAGGTCCGTCGAATCGGTGAGGTGCCAGGTATTATGGGTGAAGAGGCTGAAGCTCTCGCCGTCCTGGGTGAAGGTATCACCCAACGGGTTGCCACCGCCCAATGGGGCGCCGGCGCCTGGTGCGAGCGGCACATAGCCGGGAATGAAGGCCCCGCCCAGACCGTTGGCGAGGGCGTTGACCAGGCCGGGATTGCCACCCAGCAAGCCGAGGAAGTTCGAGAAATCCGAGCCCATCTGGATCGCATCCTGGCGGACAAGATCTTCACTCGAATAATATGAGCCGACCATCCATTCGAAGCGCTCGGTGGAGCCCGAGAAGCGCAGTTCAAACGTCGTGTTTCCGAAATCGAATGTGTTGTTTTCAGCGTCACGGAAGACGATGTCCGCGCCGGTGAAGTCCGTGTCCTGGCCTGAATTCAGGCTGTAATCGCGATCGGACAGGATTGCGGTCATGGCGAAATTATCGAACTGCCAGTTCAACTCACCGCTAAAGCCGTGATCGATGATGTCCTGGCCGGTGCCTCGATTGGACTGAATGACCCGGCTGAACGGATCTTCGCTGCCCGGCATGGGCCGGCCACCTGGCACAAGCGCGTTGATCGCAGCCGCTGTCGGACCCGACACCAGGCTCGGCGCACCACAGCAATTCTCTTCACGCTTCGTCAGATCTCCGCTGAGCAGGAGGTTCACGTCGTCGCTGAAATCAATCAGAAGCTGGCCGCGGAAAGTGTAGAAATCCTGGTCGCCATCCTCGGCCTCGGTGCGGGGACCGCCAAAGGTTTCGACGGTGTTGTAACCATCGCGTTCACGGATGCCGCCATAGAGACGCAGCGCCATGCTGTCATTGAGACCACCGGTCATGCCGCCGGACACGCCCCAGCCGGAGGCATCGCCGCCGACATAATCGAGCTGGATGTGCGAGCTGAGATCATATTCCGGCCGCTTGGTCACGACATTGATGATACCAGCCGTCGTATTGGCACCAAAAAGCGTGCCCTGCGGGCCACGCAGGACTTCGATGCGCTCGAGCTCACCAAGATCATTGAAGCCGACACCATTGCGGGCCCGTGGCACGCCATCGATCACGACGCCGACCGAGGACTCCAGACCCGGATTGTCACCGACCGTACCGATTCCCCGAATCCGGGCCGTGGTGATAAATTCATTGGAAGTGGAGGTAACATTCAGGCCGGGAGAGATGATCGCCAGGTCTTTCAGGTCGCGCACGCCCGCATTGAGCAGGAATTCCTCATTATAGGCCGTAACCGCAACCGGCACGTCCTGGATACCTTGCTCGCGCTTTTGCGCGGTCACGGTGATGATGTCCACGGTGCGGCTTTCCTGAGCCACAGCCTGGGCACCAGTCAACGCGATAACCGAAGCTGCCGCGAATAGAATCGTTCTCTTCGTCGATGACATGTCTTTGAACTCCCTCCCGAGCGCCGGCGATTTTTCGCCCAGCTGTTTTCATTGAACGCTTTGCGCGTCCTGCCTGGATATTGCGAGAGTTTGCAGGCGAGGTGAAGCAAAATATCGACCCAAAAACCTCGCTGGCGCCGATATCGTACCGGAAAATCGAATTTCCCGCAGACTGTTGCAGGGCAGTCACAATCGCCCACCCGACATTGCGGCTTGGCCTCGCCCGGAAAAACCGCTCTGATGCGGCCATCGTCTTTGGAGGTTGATCGTGTTCAAAACCCTGCTGGCCGCCCTTGTCTGCGCGGCAACCGGAACGGCGCTGGCGCAGCCATTACAGCCGCTGCAGCCGCGTGATGTCTTTGCACTTGAAGCCGCTGCGGATCCGCAAATTTCCCCCGATGGCCAGCGCATCGCCTATGTGCGGCGCTCCAACGACATCGCGACCGACCAGAGCATTTCAGCGATCTGGCTCATCGATGCGGACGGCACCAATCACCGCGACATTCACCCCGCGCCCGGTACGAGCCATACGCCGCGCTGGTCTCCGGACAGCCAGCAGCTGGCCTATCTGCAGCCGGCCACCGATCATGTCAGCCTGCGCATACTGACGCCGGACAGCGGCGCGGATCGTGAAATTGCCCAGATTCGCGGCGGCGCGACCGGCCTCAGCTGGTCACCCGATGGCAAGTATCTAGCCTATGCCGGATTCGTCGGCGAAGTCGGAATGCTGGCGGCGAGTCTGCCTGCCCGTGATCCCGACGATGACTGGGCTGCCGGGGCCCAGGTCGAGGAGCGGCTCGCCTTCCGGTTCGACGGGATCGGCGCCCTGCCAATCGGCCGGCAGCAATTATTTGTCGTCGATGCCGCCGGCGGCGAGCCCCGGGCCATAACCTCCGATGCGCTCGGGGCCAGTGGCGATCTGGCCTGGGCCGCTGACAGCCAGTCCCTCCTCTTCTCAGCCGACCGGCGCCCCGATCGCGAGACCCTCGCCCCCGATAGCGAGATCTTCCGGGTCGGGCTCGCCGGATCAGACCCGCAAGCCCTGACCGCCCGCGAGGGCCCCGACCTCGCCCCCCGCCCCTCACCGGATGGGCGCCGGCTCGCCTATCTGGGGTTTGATGATCACCGGATGGGCTATGACAATATCCGCCTCTATGTCGCCAATGCCGATGGCAGCGGCGCGCGCAGCCTGACGGAGACGCTCGATCGGTCCGTCGGCAATCCGCAGTGGAGCGGCGACGGGCAGGCCATTTATGTTCAGTATGAGGATCATGGTGAGACCGTGATCGCGCGGATCGGCCTGGACGGCGAGTTCGCACCGATCGCCCGCGGTCTGGGCGGCCCGGATTTCGGCCGCCCCTATGCCGGCGGCACATTCACAGTCTCGCAACAGGGCCGTTTCGCCGCCACCATCAACACACCGCGCCGGCCTGCCGAACTGGCAACCGGCACGAGCGAGGAAGCCCTGCACGCGCTGACCAATCTGAATGGCGACATCCTCGACGACCGTTGGCTCTCGGACGCCGAAACCGTGCACTGGGCCTCCCCCTTTGACGGTCGCGAGATCGAGGGCTGGGTCCTGTACCCGCCCGGATTTGACCCGGCGCAGCAATACCCGCTCATCCTGGAAATCCATGGCGGCCCCTTCACCGCCTATGGCCCGGCCTTCTCGGCCGAACTCCAGCTGATGGCTGCAGCGGGTTATGTTGTCATCTACACAAACCCACGTGGATCAACGAGTTACGGTTATGAATTCGCCAATCTCATCCATCATGATTATCCAGGAAATGATTATGACGACCTGATCGGCGCGGTGGACATGATGCTGGATCGCGGCTTCATCAATCCCGACCGGCTCTTCGTCACAGGTGGCTCGGGCGGCGGCGTGCTGACAGCCTGGATCACCGGCAATACGGATCGCTTTGCGGCGGCGGCCGTCGTCAAGCCCGTCATCAATTGGACGAGCTTTGTCCTCTATTCCGACCTGCCGCAATATTTTTACCGCTATTGGTTCGCCAGCGCGCCCTGGGATGATCCGGCCGAATACTGGCGCCGTTCGCCGCTCTCGCTGGTGGGCAATGTCGAGACCCCGACACTCGTCATGGTCGGCGGCGCCGATGTACGTACCCCGCGCGGCGAGAGCGAACAGTATTATTCGGCGCTGCGTCTGCGCGGCATTCCCAGCCGTCTGGTGGTGATCCCCGACTCCTATCACGGTATTTCCAACTCCCGGCCCAGCCGCTTGCTGACCAAGGTCGCGGAAATCCTGCGCTGGTTCGAAACCCATGATCCCGGCGTGGAGACGGTCGAACCATGAGCCCGATCCGGCTCGCCGCCATTCAGGCAGCGCCGGTCTATTTCGACAAGGCGGCGTCGGTGGAGAAGGCCTGCGGCCTGATCGCCGAGGCGGGCCGGCTCGGTGCCACAATCGCCGCCTTCGGCGAGACCTGGCTGCCCGGCTACCCTTTCTTCATCGAGGCGCCGCTTGGCGATCTCTGGTGGGAAGCGGCTGCGCTTTATCTCGAGAACGCCATCACCCTGCCCGGCCCGGAAACCGACGCGCTGTGCGCGGCGGCAAGGGCCGCCGGGATCGACGTGGCCATCGGGATTGCCGAACGCGACGCGGCCACAGGCGGCAGCATCTATGCCAGCCTGGTTTTCATCAGCCGCGACGGGACAATTCTCGGCCGTCACCGCAAGCTCAAACCGACCCATCATGAACGCTCGATCTGGGCCGATGGCGACGCCCGGGGCCTGACGGTCTACCAGCGCGATTACGGCCGCCTGTCGGGGCTCAATTGCTGGGAGCACAATATTGTCCTGCCTGGCTATGCCCTGATGTGCCAGGGCACGCAGATCCATGTCGCGGCCTGGCCCGGCCACGAACCGCTCACCGCGCCAAGCGATCCGGTCTGGGCACGCCAGCTCCTGCTCTCGCGCGCCTTCGCCAGCCAGGCCGGCGCCTATGTCATTGCCGCCGCCGGCCTGCGCCTTGAGGCGCATGTGCCCGAACACTTCAAATCACTCAGCGCCTTCGAGCATACCGGCCAGAGCGTCATCATCGACCCGCGCGGCGAGATCATCGCGGGTCCGGCCGAGGGCGAGACCATATTGATCGCCAACGGCGATCTGGCCGAGGTTCGCAAGGCAAAGCTGGCCTGCGATCCGGCCGGGCATTATGCCCGGCCAGACCTGTTCGAGCTCAAACTGCAGGGCCGCACGATCTACCCGCCCGCTGGCGATTAGGCCGAGGCGGACGGGCGTTTGGAAATCGCCTCGCGCCAATTGGCCAGATGCGTCAGTTCCGGTTCCGGCTTGAGCTTCACCCAGGCGGCAAAATCAACAAAGGCATAGCCGGCGATATCGGCAGCGCTGAACGCGTCACCCGCGAGGTAATTGGCCTCCGCCAGCCGCTGGTCCATGACGGTGAAAAACGCCGATGCCCGCTGCCGGCCGCGCTCGGCCAGGGCGGGGATCTGCTCATAGCGCTGCGGTCCGGTCACCGCGGAATCCTTGAAGAAGTCGGACCGGTTGCGCAGGGCCTCCGCGGCGCCCATGAAACCCTCCCACTCGACCCGCGCCAGCCATTCCGCCACCAGCGCCTTTTCCACCGGGTCACGGCCCAGCAGCGGCGGCTCGGGGCAGATTTCCTCCAGATAGCGCGCGATCGAGGCGTTGTCGCACAGCACAACACCATCATCGAGCGCCAGCGCCGGCACCGTGCAGCGTGGATTGACCGCACGGAAGGCCGGCTCGAACTGGGCCTTGGCGCCGAGATCGACCTGGACCGTTTCGATTTCGAGGCCTTTTTCGGCGATGAACATCCGGGCGCGCCGCGGGCTTGGCGCCGCCTTGTAGTCGTAGAATTTCATGGAAAATATCGTCCCTTGCTGGAGAGAGAGCCCTAGCGGAAAGCGGGCGGTTGTTGGGCGGCGACGGCCAGCCGGGTTTCAAGTTCGCGCCCCAGCGCGATGATGCGCCCTTCCTCGAAGAGCGGCGCCCAGAGGCTGGTTGTCTGTGGCACCCGGTAAAGCGCGTCATCATGCGGATCACCGAACTCGCCCCGCGTCGGCTGGTCAGAAAAGCCGGAGCGGAAAGCCAGCTGGGGATGGCCGGTGAAATTCGTGATCACCAGCAAGCCGGCGGCGAAATTGGGCGCGATCAGTGCATCGAGATCGGCAAACAGGGTGTGCATCACCTGCATGACCTGACGGCGGAATCGGTCGGCATTGATAAAATCGACCGCCGAGATGAAACGCGCCCGGCGCCATGTATTGGGCCAGGCATTCGGTTCCTGCCAGACCAGGCTGTCATCCTCACCGCTCAGGGTGAGTTGCTCGAAGGCGGCCGCGGATTCCGCCTCGACCGCCGCGAATAGCGCGTCATAGGGCAGATCGGGCAAGTCCACCTCGACCAGTTCCACACCGGCATCGCGTGCGGCCTGCAATGCGGCCCGGTCGGCATCGCTGCCGCTCTCGAACCAGGCCGGGTTCCAGCCGACCCGCATGCCGCGCACCCCGGCCCCGGCATCGCAATCAAACCCCATGCCGATCGATCCGGGGTCACGGGTGTCCTCACCATTGATCGCCTCCAGCACGTAAGCCGTATCCTCGACACTGCGAGCGATCGCGCCAATCTTGTCGAGCGACCAGCACAGCGCCATCGCGCCGCTTCGCGATACCCGTCCGAAGGTCGGGCGCAAACCCGTCGTGCCGCAGCGATTGGACGGCGAGACGATGGAGCCGAGTGTTTCAGTGCCGATCGCGAACCCGGCCAATCCGGCCGCCACTGCCGAGGCCGACCCGGCGCTCGAACCCGAGGAACCCTCCTGGATATTCCAGGGATTGCGGGTGATGCCCTCAAACCAGCGTTCGCCATAGGCCAGCGCCCCATTGGTCGTCTTGCCCAGCAGGACGGCGCCGGCTTCGCGCAGCAGGATGGTCACCCGGGCGTCGTCATCGGCGATCCGGTCGCGATAGGGCATGGCGCCCCAGCTCGCACGCACACCGGCGACATCGATAATATCCTTCATGCCATAGGGAATGCCATGCAGCGGCCCGCGCGAATGCCCCGCAGCGGTCTCCCGGTCGCAGGCATCGGCTTCGGCGCGGGCAATCTGTGGGGTCACAGTGACAAAACACTCCAGCGCCGGTGCGTGACGGGCAATGCGCGCCAGGTAGATTTCGGTCAGCCGCCGTGAGCTCAGCGCGCCGCTCCCGATCCAGCGCGAGAGTCTCCAGACCGGCGCATAGGCGATCGCGGCATCGTCCTCCGGGAGCGCTCCGGCACTGGCGGCCGAGCGCACGAGGCCGTCGCTCTGCTCACGCAAGGCCTGTCCGGGCAGACGTGGGTCGAAAACGCAGGCCGGTGCCAGCGCGTTGGGCAAGGATGTCGTACGCAGGCGCGTCGTGCGCTCGATCCAGTCGTCAATCCCGATCACCAATTGCTGCCGTTCGGCATCGGTATATTCGACCGCGAACAGGCGCTCGGCGGCGCGCACGGTATCTGCCGAGACGGGGCCAGCCAGTGGGCCAGTCTCGGCCGGTGGATCGGCCGGCGCGGACGCCTGGCGGGCGCCCGCCACTGCCGGGAGGCCGGCCGCAAGGGCGGCCATTGTGCTGCCCATCAAGAGATCGCGCCGCGAGGCAAACCGGTCGGTCATCACACTTCTCCACCTGAAACCAGGCAGAGCCTGCCGTCTGCTGCGGGCAACGGCAAGAGGCCGCAGGACCAGGCTCGCCTCAATTGATCCACAAATCGCCGGTTTATGCCCCATTGGCTGCCACAATTCACCATTAACCATAGAGCCTGTGTCAAACCGGCGCGAAGAATGAAGGGGGAGGCCATGCCCTTAGACAATCGAACAGATCCGGGATTCGGACGAATGACCGACCTGCCGCCGGATCTCGCGGAATTCCGCGATGTGCGCGCGCCGTCAGAAATGATTGCGCTGGGTCGCACCATCTCCCTTGCAGCCGCGCGCCATCAGGACTTGCTTAAATTCCGCCGCACCTGGGGCGGCGCTGTCGATGATTCGGAGTTTACCGCAGAGACGGCGATCAAACCGATCGACCGGGCCGCGATTTACCCCAAATCCCATATTTTGCATTTCTCAGTGCTCGCCTCACTGGTGCTGTTTGAAGGCCTGGCGAATGCCTATTTCTTCTCGACCGGCTCCGATCTCGGTCTGCTGGGCGGCTGGCTGCAGGCCATCACCGTCTCCTTCACCAATGTGATCGCCGCCTTCTTCCTGGTCGGCTTTCTCGGCCTGAGGCACATGTCGAACCCGCACAAGCGCGTCCATGCCGGCCTCGCCGCTATTGGCGTCGGCATCGGTGCCATCACCCTGCTGGCGCTCAATCTGAGCGCGGCGCATTTCCGCGACCTGCTGGAATTCAACGCTGCGACGCTGGCCGTCGGTGCGGGCGATGTCACGGGCCTGGTGCTGACACCGGTCAGCGCGGCGATCGCGAACCCGTTTGGCATCGAAACGCTGGAAGCCCTGCTCCTGCTGGTGCTGGGCACAACCTTCGCCGTGATTGCTGCCTTCAAGGGGCGCACATTCGACGACGCGATTCCCGGCTATGGCGGTGTGACCCGCCGTCTGGAGACCGCTGCCGGCGATCTGGAAAAGGCTCTCGAGGCCGGCTGGAAAGAAGCCAAGAAGCTGAGCCAGCACGAGCTTGAGCAGTTGGTTGAAGCCAAGGAATTGCACGATGAAATCTGCCGCGATCTGGCGGGACCGAGCAACCACCGGTAAGCTGCTTGCCGAGGCGGCCCCCTGGCGGGTCCGCCGCACTCATTAGTGGCGGGGGGCCCCTATGACCGGACGCGATATACTTGGAATATTCAATCTGCTGATTGTGGCCGCGGTCCTGGGCGCGATCAGCTATGCCGCCTTCGTTCTCAAACCGCCGGTCTATGACAGCCAGACCCTGTGCCTGGCCGGCGCCATCCCGCCTCACCGCGTTGTGGTGATCGACAAGACCGACCTCTACTCTCCAGAGCAGGCGCAGGCGATCGGCGCCCTGATCCTGGCCCAGCGCGACCAGCTCGCGGTCGGCGAACGCCTCTCCCTCTACGAGCTCAATGAGAGCGGCCAGCTGCGCAATACCAATAGTTTCTCGCTGTGCAATCCGGGCGCCGGCGAGCAGGTCAACCCACTCTACCGCAATCCCGACCGGGTGCAGGCGCGCTATGACGCCCTGTTTGCCGAGCCGCTGGCCCGTGCCCTCGCCGACCTCGTCGAGCCCAAGGACGCACCCAACAGCCCGATCATCGAAGCCCTCGCCCGCCTCGGCCAGGATCCCGCCTTCGATCGCAATGTGCCCGAGCGGCGCATCGTGCTGGTCTCCGACATGCTGCAGAATTCGGAAGTCTTCACCGTCTATCGCCGCCGCCTCGGCAGCCTGGAAAACCGCGTCCCCGAGCCGGCCATCGTCGCCGATGCGATCCGCGAGACCTATGGCGACAGCCTGCGCGGCGTCCGCCTCGACATCCGCCTGATCCCGCGCGGCCAGTGGGAGGCCGAACAGCACGGCGAGCTGATGGATTACTGGGACGCGGTATTCGACATGCTCGGCGTCCAGGCGAGCTGGAACGCGCTTTAGGCCGCGGCCGCCAGACACGGGCCGGAGCGATTTTCGCCGCGCCATGGTGTGCGGCGTCATGCGGTGCGGCGCCGATCGGGTCGTGCTTGCCCTGTTTGCCGCAGATCTACCGTTGAGTGGCCGTTGCTTCACTGTTCGCCTGCCCTTGATGATGCATTGGCATGCCCCTCATGCGCCATAAATTCGCGCGTGAAACCTGCAAAAGTCGCTGAAAAACAATCGCATATCGAATTCGACCCCGGTTTTGCCCCCGTTTCAGGATTGCCCCGCCTGCCGCATCCCCTCGCAGGCCGGCTGTCACCGGAAAGACTGTCTGCCATCCTGCCATCATGGTGCGGCCCGGCCTTGTGGGGCAGCGAAAAATGCCTGTGTGCGGATGACAGTCCGACTGCCACCTTCCACGGACTGTCACGCCCGCACCGCCCGCCGCCCAGCGCCGGCGCGCTGCCGGCCGCGACGCGCGGCCGCCGGATCCGGGCGGAGCATGGGGACAGGCCATCGGGGTGGGGCCAACAAGGTCAAAGCGCGCGAAATCCCGATCATCATAACCCGCCAGCCCCCGGCGTGGATAAGCGGGCCCTGGATCAACCGACCTGAAAACCATGCCGGGATCCGGCCAATCTGGAGTTGAGACGTCAAGGGTGAAACCGCGAAGCGGCGCTTCGCCCCCCATTTGCAGCCAAACCCCCACGTCAAACAATCCCTTGTCATCCCTGACGGATGCCCGGACGCGTCAGCGATCCGGGC
>TARA_R110000744_G_scaffold196160_1_pt1 | contig 19373 bp, 39 predicted proteins | sample TARA_R110000744 | Tara Oceans TARA_R110000744 (sample SAMEA4398083) | marine metagenome | biome: Polar Biome; feature: [DCM] deep chlorophyll maximum layer (ENVO:01000326); material: water (ENVO:00002006), including particulate matter (ENVO:01000060) such as... | depth 36 m | reverse complement strand
TTATTGATTCAGGTGACCGGCGTTCCTCGATGTCTGAGGGCGCTATCCGTCGCCACCGCTAAGGTAATATAGTCAATTTCCGAAAAAAAACGTTAGGAGTGGATTCTAATGGAGTCCTTGCGTATTTACTGGGGTTTTCTGAGAGGTAAGTATACGATATATATATGTTTTTTATATATCTTAGTAACAATAGTAAAGACTTCTCTCTCTCCCCCTGGGGGACTCACTCTCGGCTCCTAAACACAGAGCCAACGCTCTCGCGCCCGATCTTTAACTAACTTACTATTTCAGGCCGAAAAGCCGAAAAACCCTTTAGAAACAGGGACTTACGTCTGAGAAAGTCCTAGGGCTAATGCTAGTAACTGACTTTCATGAACCTTGTCACTTACTAACGTATGTTATATCCGGGCTAGAATTGCTTTCGGATAGATTCTAAAAGCCCTTTACATCAACGATTAAATGCGCTATACTAACCTAAGGGCGTGAATGAAGGGAACGAAAATGAAGATCGTCAAAGTGGTGATACGAAAATGCATATACCTTCCTGATGAATGGTATTGCGAAGCCTTTGTGCTTAGGAATGGTCATCAAGCAAGATGGCCTAGTCTTGACAGAATGTCCGAAACGATGAACGAAGCAATCCTGCTTCGTGATGAAATGATGGAGTTTGAATGAATAACGGTGAATATGCTGATCGCCTTCAGCTTGCTATATTCCTTAGGGATATTGCTGACTGGGTAGACGGAACCCTCAACGGTGACGAGGGAGTCAATATCAAAAGCTACGATGACTTCATCAAAGCAGTTCTTGATCACTCCTCTCACCTTAGATTCAAAGTAGGGTGCGTCTTCTGCGCCATTGAGGATAAGTAAGGTTTCATTCTCATCTACCACAGGTGAGAATGTTGAGTTACTTAAAACTCAAGGAGTTTGAATATGAATTGCCCTGATTACTTGACTATGGCGACTCTCGATGAAGTTGCTGAATGCTGGGATGGTGTGGATAAGGTCACTTGCCGTGAACTTTGGAGTCATGTTGTAAATGACCCTAGAGATGCTTCCGATGGGTGGGACCCGGCAAGTTGGAAGGAGTGCTCACCGAACAATGTTGAGAAGGCTTGGAGTAGGTTGCCCAAGGAAATCCAGGCTAAGCTGGTTCAGATTGCTGCCTTCAACGAGTTCCGATGATAGGTGATGTGACTATCTTTGACTTCTTTGTTGAACATTGGATACTAGGGCTATCAATCCTAGTACCTTACTTTATGTTTGCATTCAGCAAAAAATAGGAGACGCAAATGAAATTCTACTTGATTCCTAGTGTCTGTGGAGGCAAGGTGCCTTTTACTGAACATCAGGTGAGAAGCCTCCTGGCTGATAACGCTGAAGAGTTCATCAGGGAATACCCTGTGTTTTCTGGTGAGGCTAATCTTCACAGGGTTGCCTTGACTGCGAATAGTGAGACCATTGTCTCAACTATGTTCCTTGGTGAAGACTGGGGCTTTGAAAATAGCAACGATGAAGCACCTTATGTCTTTGAGACTATGGTGTTCGAAGTTGGACGTAAAGGTGATATTGATTATCAAGGACTGTACACGATGAGGTCTTCCACGTGGGAATCAGCCGAAGAGTGTCACAGAGAAGCAGTGGAGAAGTATCATGCCTAGGATTGGTGACGACTTGAGTCTTGAGCCCTCTTTGGATGAAGAGGATTACATCAACGATGAGGACTATGAGTTGGAGTATGACTCGATGGACTACTCAAACTTGGTTGGGAGGTGATGAACATGACGCAAGATGAGTTCGTCAAGCAAGAGTGGCGAGAGAAAGCAGACCGACGCAATCCTGAACTTAGTAAGTGGCGCGAAAGCATCGACTATGAGTTTCTGACTTCTAGTTGCAATCTTTGTGGAGATGCTGATTGCTGGGAAGCTGCGTGTATGTCTAACTGTGAAGGCTGTGGATTGAATAATGCGCAACCTAATCCTGACTGCAAATGTAAGCCTGGAGCAAGGAAAGCCACTCGAATTGCACACGGAACACTAATTGAATAGATAGATGGCATCTTTAAGGTGCCATTTATTCTATACATTCAGTATGGAGTTAGGAGTTAGCATGGCTGTTGAATACTGTCACACAGGTAACCATCACATTGACCTTGATTGGAATTGCGATGGCGAGTATGATAAAAATGATCAGTGGGTTTGCGGTGACTGCCTTGCTGAGATGGAGGAAGCTGATGAGGTGTGAAGACTTTCCTTGCTGTGGTCATCAGGAGCCGGATGGAAGTTCATTCTGCCCTGATGAAGATGGTTGCTTTGATTGTGTTCTCTGCGACAGTAAGTTGCCTAAGGGCAACTCAAGTTCAATCTGCCAAGGTTGCTTGAACAAGCGCCGCTTCACGGAGGACTGGTAATGGCAACTCTATGGGTGACATCTTCAATCAGAACTAAGTATTACGGTGCTTCTGATACCAAAGGTGAGTGTATCATTGCTTCGCATCAGAAGAGGCGATTGATATACACCTGGGATTACAACTGTGATCAAATGGGTAATCACTTCAATGCTGCCCAGGCTTGGGTTGATAAGTACATCCCTGGGTACATAATTGAGCCACCTGGCTTGACTTTTGGAAATGAATTTTACTGGAGGTGGGAATGAGCGGACCACAAAGAGTGTTCAATGAACTTGCTGACTATGCTGAAGAGCTTGAAGCAAGAGTCAAGGCACTTGAATCTGAGAACCGTATACTCAAGAAGCAACTATTGACAACAAAATTGCAAGGAGAATTTCATGTTGGAAGTTAAGTTTCATCAGATCCTACAAGTTTGGGTAATTGGCCTACGCGGTGAGAACGAAAACGAAGGTGAACTACTTGTGCATCCCGATGGTCACATTCTTCAATTTGATAGCAAGCAAGAGGCCGAGAAGGCCATCATTGGAAAGGGGAACTGAAAATGGATAAGGTGACGAACACTCGAATCAAAGAGATTTGCGATGGTACATGGTCAGTGATTACTTATGGCGCAGGAGGTGAGCCATTGCCTCATTCCGACTACTACACAGATACTGAAGAAGACGCAGTTGACTATGCAACTACAACTCTTGCGGCTCACGCTGATGGCCCTATCCTGATTCATATTGAAGGGGACAAGAAAGGGCAGAGAGCAATTGTAGGTGATATTATCACCAGCTTCAGAGGCGAGAAGGCCCAACTGTCATACTTCTGCCCTCCTCACAAAGAATCAAGCCAAGGCAAGTGTAGCATCACTTGGATGGAGGAGGATGAAAATGGTGGTGAATACTATGTAGGTGTGTTTGGAATGAAGTGGTTTAACCGAGAATAGAGGGGTAGCGCGCAGCTAAAATATGCGCTATAATAGATAGACACGTTAAATCAATAAGGAATAAAAATAATGAATAAAGACCAGCTTGTATATACCGTCATCACTGAGTTGGGGTATAAGACAGTTGATGATTGGATTGCCTCAGGTTCCAATTACCTCGGGCCTTATGACTCAGTTGCTATGGGTGGCTGCAAGTCCTGTGGCTACACAACCAATGTCGAGCCTGATCAAGATGAAGGATGGTGCGAAGAGTGCGAGACTTCCACTGTTGTTTCAATCCACTGCCTTATAGGAGTAATGTAAATGAGTAGCTCAGCTTTTAGTGTACACACTCGTAGCGAAAATAACATTGAAGTTACAGGAAAGAAAAGTGTTACATCAAACTGTTTTTGGATAGACATCCAAGCTGATGACTCAACTATAACAATCTTCTTTGAGAGTGCTGATAAGATTAAGCAACTCGGCTTGGACATTGCTAGATTTGCCGATCACCCTGAGGAGTACGCTCCTGAGTAAAAGGTGAAACCTAGTGCAAACTAGGTTGATGGGAATTGGTTTACCCATCTTGATAATCCTTAGCCAATAGAAATGAGAATGTAATGAATATTTTCGTGCTTCACGAAGATCCCATAACTGCTGCTAAGCATCACTGTGATAAGCATGTAGTCAAGATGATACTTGAGTCAGCTCAGCTTCTTTGCACTGCTCACAGAGAGTTCTCTGATGACGTGCCTCAGAACTTCTATAAAGCCACTCACAGGAATCACCCCTGTGCTAAGTGGGTGCGTGAATCCAAGAGTAATTACCTTTGGGTTTACGGATTGCTCCACGGGCTTTCAGCTGAGTATACAAATAGGTATGGTAAAGTTCACCTCACCTACACTAAGCTAGGTGATTCCCTTGCTGAGATACCAAAAGGCATTGAAGACTACTGGCCAACTAACTTTGTTCAGTGTATGCCTGATGAGTATAAAGATCCTGATCCTGTTGTGGCATACCGAAATTACTATCGTGGTGATAAAGCATACATGGCCCAATGGCAATATTCTAAAATTCCAACTTGGTGGGGTGAAGGTGAAAGTAATTAAGAACTGTATACACTGTGGTCTAGGCGAGGAGTTTGCAGGCAATCTAAATCACTTAATGGAGTGTGATGATTGCAAGCCAAATGAAGACTCTCTAAATGAAGATGATGCTGACTTCACAATTCTTGGTCTAAGGCCAGTGAAAGAAGACTGGAATGTTGTCGGCAGGTATAGCCATTTTAAGCGAAAAGATTAGTAGCTATCAGTTAAAATTTGCGCTATAATAACTATTCCTTAATTGGACCCTTAGCTCAGTTGGTTAGAGCGCCCGGCTCATAACCGGATTGTCCTCGGTTCAAGTCCGAGAGGGTCCACCATTCACCAGGAGTAACAATTTGAATAAAATAATGGAGCTTATTTCAGAAGTTGAATGTGAATGCAAAGGTGAAGAGGTTAATGAATGTAGCAATTGTAAAGAGGCGCAAGCCTTACTGAAAATGTCTGGCAACTCTCTGTTTCAAAAGCTATTGCTTGAAGGAACATCACAGAGAGTCGAGATAGACAGGCTTGCTACACTCAAAGAAGTTCTTCAGGCTACTCATGATGCCCATGTAAAAGCACTTGATGACTACTGGCACTTCCTCCATGCTTGCCCGTGCCAATTCAAGCGGAAGAGAGGGCGTTGTGAATCTATCTGGAAAGTAGAAAGAGTAGGTGAATTATAATGGCAATTATAAAACGAGTGAGCCTTTTGACAGGCTCTGAAAACACAATGGATTTGCCAGTTAAGTCTGATCGTGTGACGAGCTGGTTGCAATCAAGACTACGCGACCCATGTTCAACACCATTGATTCAAGATGCATTCCCTGAGCTTAATAATGAGCAACGAGAGTTCATCTTAACCGGGTCCACTGGAGATGAGTGGGAAAGGCTTTCAGATGAACTGTAAAAGCTGTGGTGGCAAAGGGTGGAAAAAGCATCCACTAGATGAATGTAAGTCTTGCCAAGGTAGAGGCAGCGATTAATTGCTTTTGCAGATTCCACCTTCTGCTCAAAAGGGTGGTTTATATAAGAATTCACTATTACTAGTGAGTTTTTATATATAAAAGGAGCACTAATGATCGTCAAGAGAGATGGATTTACTGAAATCCATAATGTTATCAAAAAGACTGACAGGCTTGATCACGACGCTTTGGCCTATATGCCAATCTCGCCAATTGCGCAATACAACCCTTGGAATTTGGACGGGAATTTCCAAGATATTTATTCAATCATATCAGCTTACACTTTAGTTGATGAGTACAGATGCTTTGAGATTTGGAAGATGGTTGAACAGCAAGGCTTGAAAGGTAGTGGTGGTGACGCAATCCAGGTTGGAGTATGGAGAGGCGGAACTGGTGCCTTGATTGCTAAAAAGGCAGCCGAGTATAATATGGATGTGTATCTGTGTGATACGTTTGATGGTTGTGTAAAGGCTGGAGAAAACGATCCGCACTATAAAGGCGGAGAGCATGCTGACGCAACAGCGGAGGAAGTGCAGCTTTTACTTGATGTAGTTGGAACTTCTGCTCATATCCTTGAAGGTGTCTTCCCCGAGGATACTTCAGACCTTATAAACTCCACCACTAAATTCTCTCTTTGCCATATTGATGTTGATACTTATGAATCGACAAAAGATATCACAGAATGGCTCTGGCCTCGTTTGGAGAGGGGTGGCGTTATTGTATATGATGACTACGGATTGAAAGGCCTGGGCGGAGTGACTGAGTATATCAATGAGAACTATTCCCACTTGGACTCACTCGTGATATACAATCTTAATGGCCACGCAATTGTGGTAAAGAGGTAAGCATGCCAGGTTCAGGTAAAGCAAAGCAGAAGAAGATGGCGAAGAAGAAGCAACACAAGGAATGCCTTGCTATCAAGCGAAAGAAGAAAGCTGAGCGGAAGGCGCTAAAAAAATGACTATGAGTTGGTATTCAAAATTGCTAACTCATAACATCAAGAGCGACGGAACGATTTGGAAAGATGGTAACAAAGTTGGGTTTATAATTAACGGGGATGTAGCCCAACGGCAGAGGCAAGAGACTTAAAATCTCTACAGTGTGGGTTCGAGTCCCACCATCCCTACCAGATAAAGCACCCGTAGCTCAGTTGGATAGAGCGGCTGCCTTCTAAGCAGCGGGCCGTAGGTTCGAGTCCTACCGGGTGCGCCATCAATTAAGAGAAATTATGTCAAGTAGATATGAACAATACAAACAATATGCAAGGCGCGTAAGTTGCGTTTGCCACAGGCCTGCAAAGGGTCATAGATTTGATGAGAATCTTTTGTGCTTCTGTGGGAAACATTACTCTCAGCATCACGCCAACCCTAAAAAATGTAATCTTCCACCAATAATCTTTACAAATTGCAAGGACCAACACGATGATTAATAGATACCAATGCTTCACCGGATTCCAAGCAACAAACTATGATGCTGAGAGAAGGAATGATGGCCCTTGGGTGTATTACAAAGATCACGCGAAAGAGATTGCCGATCTTCGGGCTCTTGCCAGAGAGGCTGTTAAGGAAGCATACGCAGAAGCGTTCGACGACGCTTGGAACCTAGAACGCGGAGAAGACGCGGAGACGCTTCTGATCCAATTGTGTTGGTTGGAGTCTGGTGCTGCGTGTGACTTCAAGAGGGAGGAACGAGACGATGGGTGAATTGAGTAGTCCGTGGGACGAGGCTATGGACGAGATCGCCACCCTCCGCGCCGAGGTCGAGAGGCTGAACTACACCATTCGGCGCGCAGTGGAAGGCTTAACGAAGCGCGCCGAGAAAGCCGAGCGGGAGCGGGACGAGGCAGAGGAACGGGCGCGATTCAATGCAAGACTCGCTGAAGGATTGCCGGAGTTGGTACGCGAGCGGGATACCCTCCGCGCCCAAGTCGAACGCTGGGTGAAAGAAGTCGCTCATCTCAAGCTCGCCGCCGAGAAGGCTGAAAGGAATTGAATGAGCACTGAATTCGCAGAAGAAGCAATTTTGTTCCTACTTTTAGCCATAGGATGGTTATTATGGGCCTCTGCTATATGCTTTGTTTGGTATACAATAATTCGAGCAATGCATTTCATTGGGCAAATGTTCAAGTCTTTAAGAGAGGATTTTGTTTGCAGAATGCATGAATCAGGCGATGTTGTTGAAGTGTCTGATATAGAGGAGCCATGATGTTATCAACTATAATCATTCTATCGGTTGGCTTCTTTGTACTTGGCCTTTGTAAATTAGCAGCAAATGCAGATAAGCTTGCAGATAAGCACGCAAGAGAGATAGTCAGAAAATATCTGAAGCAAAAAGAAGAGGAGGATGATGCCAACAAGACCAGAGATAAATAGATCAAAACTAATAGATTCAATTACTGATATAATGAATCAGGCAACTACACTATCATTTTCAGGGCTGATTCATTTGGCCTTTGAGAATGAAATACCAAAAGAAGATGGGGAGGCTTATGATACACTGATGAATTGGTCAATTGATAATGATGAAAAACTCAATCCGCAAAACAACTGGGGTGAATACAATTTGAGTGAAGCCAAGAAACCTGAAGAAAGCACAGAGTCTGACGATATTGAAGATTTCTGTGTTGTGTGTGGATGTTGGAATGAACTTGATAGCGATTACTGTTGTCCAGGCTGTGATGTAAGTGAACTGGAGGAAGATGATTAATATAACCACTGTAGATGAGTCCATTAAAAGCCAAGGGCTAAAACTTTTGGTGTATGGGCTTCTTGGTACTGGTAAAACAGTGCTAGGGGCTACTCCTGCTAGTCAAGATAGTCCTGTTCTTTTCATCAATGCTGAAGCTGGTCTTTTGTCCCTGAAAGATCTGCCTGATGACAAGAAGAAGCATATTTCCGTAGCCACAGTTTCTGGAATTGGAGATATTGATGATGTTTACAATCTTCTTACTACAACAAATGATTATAAGTGGATTGTACTTGATTCTATTTCAGAAATTGCTGAAGTAGTTCTTGCAGATCAAAAGAAGAGTGAAAAAGATGGTCGTGCTGCTTATGGCAATCTAGCTGACATAATGAATGTTATGCTTAGATCATTTCGTGATATTGAAAACTATAATGTGTACATGTCAGCTAAGATGACACGTTTCACAGATGAGATTTCAAATAGAACGATGTACTGGCCTTTAATGCCAGGCAAGCAGCTGACCAATGGCATTGGTTACCTCTTTGATGAAGTTTTTGCTCTTAGAGTTGAATCTGATTCAGAGGGCAACCAAACAAGATGGCTACAAACGCAACGTGATATGCAATATGAATGCAAAGATAGATCAGGAAAGCTTGATATGTTTGAGCCTCCTGACCTAGACCATATTGAAAATAAGATTAACTCCAATAACACTAAAATAGAGGATAATGAAAATGGCAAGACTACCACTGAATAACTTTCGAGCATCTGAGCAGGAAAAGATGGGCTCTTTCAATCCTGTCCCTGCTGGAGTGTATAATGCTCAGATTACAAAGTCTGAAGTTAAGGAAACTCGCGGAGGTGATGGCAAGTATCTCAACCTTACTTTCACTGTTCTTGAGGGTGATTATGTAAATCGCAATGTTTGGGCACGGCTAAACATTGTAAATGCAAATGCTCAAACAGTTGAGATTGCTAACAAGGCTCTTGCTACTATCTGTGAGTGCTGTGGTATTGATGCGCTTGAGGATACAGAGCAGCTTCACAATACTCCAATGGAGATTAATGTGATAGTCAAAGAGGCAACCGCTCAGTACCCTGCTCAGAATGACGTGAGAGGGTATACGCCTATAGTTGGCTCTGGTTCAGTCCCTGGATCAGCACCGCCTTCTGGTGGATCGGATGCTACAAAAGCTCCGCCTTGGACTAAGTAATCAATAGTAAGGGTTTGAACATTCCCTTGGGATTTGTTTCCTGTGATGATAGGAAGGGGCTGAAGAGTGATGGGTGCTCTCGGGCTATTGATTATGTCTAGGTTTTCAAAGATAAGCAATCAGGTTGATTTTTCAAATAGGAAAAAGATTGAGCTAAGCCAAGAAAAAGTTGATCTAATTGCTTATAAGCTAATAGTTGAAAAGAAAAGTGTAAAGCAGGCAACAATAGAGATGAAGATTCCATTCCGAATAATAGAAAGTATCAAAAAGACAACCACTCATAAAGAAAAGTGGATAGATGCAATAGCTAAATTGGGAAGAATGGGGTTAATTGAAGATTAGCCAATTTGTTAATAATGAATTTGAATCTGAATACCTGTGTCTCTTTTAGGAGTTGGTGGATGGGGTATTGACAGAACATGAGTTTTTAGATTTATTTTCAGGTAACATTTGTTTTGTTACACTGGATGACACAAGGAAAGATCCTACACTTAGACATTATCACGAAGGGTTCAAAGAGTCAAGGCAAGAGATTCTATCATCCCTCTATAATGAGAATAAGTCCAAGAATCACAGAGGAGTTTACTTTTGCGTAAATGAGATAGACAGAAATCTTGACTTGCCGCGAAAGCGGACTGAAAGCATGGTAACTCGATTCCGTGCAATATTTTTGGATGATGATATAGTTCGAGATGGCCATAGAGATGACTTTAGGTTAAAGCCTTCAATCATAGTCGAGTCTAGCCCTGGCAAATACCACTATTACTGGCTGATAAACCTACCTTTTTCTGAGGCTAATGCCAAAGAGTGGGACAAGGTTATGATCACCCTTATTGATACATATGATGGTGATCCAGCTTGCAAAGACAGGGTTAGGATTCTAAGAGTACCAAAGTTCAAGCATCTAAAAGGAAAGCCTTTCATATCAAGAGTTGTAGTTGATAATTCAATCAGGTACAATTGGGATATTATAAAAGGTGCTTTCCCTCCTAGTGAACATGATAGGCCAACTATCAGGCTGACTAAGAAGGATGGAACAACCGAACGAATAAGACTTACAAACTTCAAAATAGCAACAGACTTAATAAGAACAGGCCAAAATTATCACGATGCAATAAGATACCTTGGCCTTCATTATTCAAATCTTGGCATGTCAGGCGAGGAGACTCTATCAATCATACAGACCCTCATGGAAACCTGTGAGGTAAAAGATGACCGATGGTCTCAAAGATGTGATCAGCTTGAAGAAAATCTAAAAGACTGGGTAAAGTTTGTTGAAGATAGCCCTCTTGAGACTACACAGTTTGTAATTACTGATGAAAAAGAGTATTCAACTAACCTTAGCTTTCCACCTGGTCTTATGGGAGAGCTTTGCAAACAGTTTTATGATATGGCACCTCATCCTAATGAAGAGATTGCAATTTCCGGTGCTTTCACGCTAGTATCAGGAATTATTGGAAGAGTTGTAAATATAAACGGCATGGGTTTGAATTTGTACATAACCCTTGTTGCTGAGTCCGGTCTTGGTAAAGAATCTGCTATTACTGGTATAAATAGAGCATTGACTATACCTGAACTTATGTCACAAGGAATTCAAATCTTTCCTGAGCAGTCACCTACTGCTGAAAAGGGATTGGTTAAACTTTTGCATGAATACCCTTCAAGAATAATTGTTGATGATGAAGCAGGTATTAGTGGGCAGTCAAAGGCTGGTGATCAAGCCACCCTAAGAGCTGCCAAGCTAAAGATGTACTCTACTTCAGCAAAAGGCTCTGTGTACACAGGGAAGCAATACTCAGCAGACAGAATACCATTTGTAAATGCGCCTTGCCTTTCAGTTCTTTCTGTATCTACTCCTGCTGTATATGCAAAATTGTTATCAGAGCGGGATGCAGCAAGAACTGGTGAATTGAATAGAATGTGGATGATTGAAAGTAAGCGGCCAAAGACATATTTGAATCGGAACATGCTTAGCGAGTTTGCACCACATATAAAAGAGAGAATACAGGAATTGGTACTTTTCTCCCATCAAATAAATAATGTCAGAACTGAGGGCCCTGCTCAGCCAACTGTTATCAATATGGACACAGATACGGTCCCATTCTTTGAAGACAATGATAAGTGGACTGATATAGCAAATGAAGCAACTGACCCAATTACTGCCCATGTTGCAAATAGAGCTCATGCCAAGATAGCAAAGATATCAGCAGTGGCTTCTTTCTTTAACAATCCAGATAGCAAACTTGGTATGGAAGAGTACAAGTGGGCTACTGAAGTTATGAAAATAGAGCTTAGAGCAGCTCCTGTTTCAATGGTCATCCATGAAGACAAAGACTTGTATGCCGTTGTAAGATATAAAATAATACCAGTCATAAAGAAAGTTATGTCAAGTACTAAAAGTGAAAGGCTATCTAATCAGAACTGTTTTAGATGGTCTCCAGTTCAGCAATTGATAAGATATAAGTGTAAACCTCATGCTACAACTTTTAAGACTGGTGAGGAAGTAGTTCTTGATTACATGATACGCGAAGGCTTGATTAGAAATGTTGACTTCAACAAGGATAAAGTTCTCTGTGCCCGTATGGGCGTGGACAAAAGGAATGGGAAAGTCTTGCTACTCTCAGAATCGGTGAATACGTTCTAATGGTCAAAATACCTACTATGGAAGATAGTCCGCACACTAGCAATTATGTACTGAACAATATAAATGCTCCTGATGGTAAGCCAAGCAAAAGATTGGGAATGGCTACTATTGGTGAAGACTGTACAAGAAAGATGTGGTTTCGCTTTCGATGGGCAAAGCAAGGTCACTTCACCAGAAGGATCAAGAGGCTATTTGATATTGGGCATGCTTATGAAGATCAGGTTGTTGCTTCTCTTAATGAAGCAGGAATCATAGTAAGTGATGAACAGTTTATGGTCTTAGGCTGGGGTGGGCATATTGTAGGCTTTATGGACGGGGTTGTAACTGGTGTTAAAGAAGCACCTGAAACTCCACATCTTCTTGAAGTTAAGTCTATGAACGATAGGAACTTTAAGCAGTTCAAGAAGAAGGGCATTCGGAAATCACACCCTAAGTATTACAGCCAAGCCCAGGCCTATTGCGGAAAGAAAGGCTTGACTAGAATACTATTTGCTTGTATAAACAAGAACGACTCAGAGATTTTTACTGAGCGTCTTGACTATGACCAAGACCACTATAAATATGTAATGGGCAGAGGTGTAGATGTAGTTTGCTCTGAAATCCCTCCGCCAAATATCATAATGGACCCTACCAATTTTGCTTGTAAGTTCTGTGACTACTCTGATATATGCTATGAAGGTGCCAAAGTACAGCCTACTTGTAGAAGTTGTAAATATGTAGATCTGGAAAACGAAGGTGGATGGTCATGCCGATTGCATAAAAAGGATTTAAGCAATGATGAGCAAAGAGAAGGCTGTAACCAGTATAATCCTATTGTTTAGTGTGTATTTTATGCTAGTTGGAATACTGTTACACTTTCTAATTGCAATTACAATAACAATAGGCTATGGAATTTACAAAACGAGAAAATTATGAAAACTCCCAGAGATTACCAAACAGAAGCAGCAACTGCTTTATTTTTTGCTATAAATAAGCCAGACTGTAATCCTATTGTAGCCATTCCAACTGGATCTGGCAAGACAATGGTCATGACTGAGTTTATTGAGCTTTGCTTAGAGCAGGATTTTAGCAGGCCAATATTAGTCCTGTCTCATGTTAAGGAAATACTCCAACAGAATTACGATGCAATTGAGGAACATTTTGGAGAGCTACTTGTTGGGATTTACTCCGCAGGATTGGGAGAGCGCAATGTCAAGAAAATCACGGTCGCTGGGATCCAGTCTGTTCACCGTAAGTCAGACACTTTCAAGGAATTTGGAATTGTCATCATCGACGAGTGTCACTTGGTTAACACTAGGCAGTCCGGGATGTACCGAAAATTCCTATCTGAAATTAATGCGAGCTATGTTGGTCTTACAGCTACGCACTTTAGGACAGGACACGGTTATATCCATGAAGGTGAAGAAGCACTCTTCAATAGTCTGGTATATGATAAGTGCGACATTGCAGGATTCAACGATCTCATCGACAGAGGATACCTAAGCAATCTAATTGCCAAAGGTACCAAGATGAAACTAGATCCAACAGGCGTTAAGATAACAGCAGGTGACTATGCCAACAAGGATCTTTCTAAAAAGCTTGATAGGGATGACATAACAAAGAAAGCAGTAGCTGAGATTGTAAAATTTGGCTCTCCATATAAGAAGTGGCTTGTATTTGCAATTGACATCAAGCATGCAGAGAATATCACGAAAGCACTTAGAGGCAAAGGTATTACTGTGGGATGCGTCCACTCTAAGATGATAACTGATAGAGAGACTGTCATATCATCTTTCAAGAGAGGCGACATTAAGTGCATTGTCAATGTAGATATTCTAACTACTGGCTTTGATGCACCTGATATCGACCTTATTGCTATGCTACGCCCAACACAGAGCCCTATTCTACATGTTCAGGCTTTAGGCAGAGGCATGCGAATAGCACCAGGTAAAGATCACTGCTTGGTATTGGATTTTGCTGGTAATGTCGCTCGACTTGGCCCTATCAATGATGTTACAATAAGGACAATAGCAAAAAGAGAAGGAAATGGCAAACCTAGGATGAAAGAGTGCCCTAGCTGCCAAGGCTATCTACATACAGCTGCAAAGGAATGCGAATACTGCGGGTATGAGTTCCCTGTTACTGAAAAGATAGAGCTAACTGCGTTTGAAGGTGATATTGTAGCTAAAAATAGTTCATCTGCTGAAAAGATTAAGCCTGAGTTACAAAAGCAATGGCATGATATAAAGGCTATGCACTACTACCCTCACAGCAAGCCTCTGAAGCCAAGCATGGTCAAAGCTGTCTACTTTATAGGCAACAAGTCTATTACTGAATACATATGCTTAGAGCACACAGGCTATGCTAGTCACAAAGCAAGGAACTGGGTCCGATTCAGATACCAAGGCCCTAGTGATTCCTTGCCAAGAACATCAAGTGAACTGCTCAGGTCTGCTAAGAATGATCATCTTAAAGATCCCAAAAGAATCCTAATCAGCTTTGGTAAATTCCCTTCTATACATGATGTTGAATTTTAGGTTTTGTGTTGAGACGCTCTGTAAGCCCTTCTAAGCGGCGACTTATAAAGGCGGGGCCTTATACCTACTAGGCGATAAAGCCTGTTACAAGCGATTGTGCAGGCTCTCGTGACGTTTTACAGCCCCTGTTCCGATAGATACATGATTTTCTGGGGGCGTAGGGATTCCCCTACTTTCTTCACCTTAGTTTATGCGCTATAATACATTACCGAAGCCAATAAAGAGGGGCGTAATGCCTAGATTGATTGTTTTGCTGCAAGCAGGGTTTTTCAAAACTTATGATTGCGAAGATGAATTTGAATTAAGCCTGCTAAATGGAATTATAGGCGGATGGCCTGAGTGCGGATACAGATCAAAAAATCTAAAGTTTATTGGTCTCAAAAAGGAAATTGACTTAGGGCTGAATATATCAATTGATATGTGGTGTGATGAAGAAGGGCATATCAAGAGCTTGCCATTCACACTGCTTAGGCATTCTGATAACCATCCAATTGCAGGACCAGTAGCTCTGTGTTTTCGCAGGGAATTTTGGACTGAGGATGGCAAAGATTTTAGGCTTGCGCCATTTGATGAAGAAACAACTCAAGAGATAATTTACTATCTAAGGGCATCAGAATGGGTACAAGTTGTTTATAACGAACTCCCTGCAGAAGATGCAATGCCTACTGACACAGAAGGGATGCCAAACTAATGAGTAGCAAATTTCTTACAAGTATTTTTGATGCATCTGTGCAACTATCTTCTCTTCAAAGATACTCTATGACTAAACTTGTAAATCCAGAGTCGGTTCTTGAACACCAAGGCTCTGTAGCAATGATGGGTGTAATGCTTGGCATAAAGCTGAATTCTTTTGGAGAAGATTTTGATATTGGCCTGATTGCACTAAAGTCGTCTTTGCATGATATTGATGAAATTGGTACTGGTGATATTCCAAGACCTACTAAATATGCAAAAGACTCAATAACTAAAGATCTGAATAATTTGGCAAAAGCATCTGTACTTAATATTTTTGATTCCATTGAGATTCAAGATGCATATGATATTTGGCTATTTTCCAAATTCGGCAAAAATGGTAAAGTAGTTAGCCTGTGTGATGGCTTGGCAGTTCTTTGCAAAGTATGGCAAGAAACATGCCTCTTCGGCAATAAGGTCATAATAGGCCATGCTGGTCCGGTACAAGAAATGATAGATAGTAAATTTTCAGATATGATTAAAGAGTGCAAAACAGAAGACGGAATCATGTTCATTGGAAGTCTCATGGTGGAAGCAAACTCAATAATAGAATCAATCAACTCAGGTAAGGCATAGATTAAATGGATTATGAAATAGTTTCAATTAGTAGCTATGACAAGCAAGGAAAGCACTTATCAAAAAGAGCTTGGGATGAATCTCGCCCAAATAGTGATGCAGCATTATCAGATATCATGAGGGTAAACGCACCTGTTAATGAGATGCCTTCTGTGCTTCTGAATGTCTACTCATCCGTGATAGAGCGGGAAGTTATTGCAGGCATAAGAGAACATTCTATGTGGGCTTCAACTTCAAGAGTTGATAACATTTGGGATTTTGAATTAGTGCAAGGCACATCAGAAGCAGGGCGTATGTATGCAGAAGTATGCCGAAAGAATATGCTGATAGAAAAGGAATTAGGCATAAAGCAGGACCAGTTTAGACTTCATCTGCCTATGACTGCAGAGACCCACTATTTCGTAAGGCTTAATATGAGGGCTTGCGCAATACTCCATATGTATTTCTTGCATCTTGCTACTCTGAATCATGAAACTGCTGAGATATTCAATAGTGCGGCTTCTGATTTCAAAGCAATTGCCATGGAAATGGGCATGGAAGACCCAACTGTTTATGGTTTTGTAGATATACTTGGTGAAAGCGTTCACCAAGATAACGAAAACTTTTCAAGACAGATGGGTAGCTTTACAATGGTTAAGCACTGGGCTCCATTCAGCCTTCGTGCTCATATGATTAGACACAGGTTAATCTTTCTAAGAGACGGGCTGACTAATTGGATTAATGATGGCATCCATTTGAGAAGTATGGGTGATAAGATTTCAATTGAGGCAGTTGCTTCCAATGATTCATGGAGAGGAATATACAGCAAGCGCAGTTGCTGGATAGCACAGGCTGATCTATGGAACCCTCTGCTCAGGCTTATTATAAATGAGATTGGTGGTACCAAGGATTTGCTTCCCTGTGCTGATGGCTCTTGTCCTTTTGAAAAGGATGCTAGTCTGAGGCTTGAGGTTGGTAAAGATCCAAACCCTCCTTGCCCGCGCCATGCACAGTTAAATGGAATACAGCTTAATGATGAGCAGATGGATTCTATCAGAAGTGAAATCGACTCTGGAGACAGAGAAGACATATGGAGGACATACACAAATGGGTGATTTTCAGCATAGTGTTTACATAGCAGGGCCGTTCTTTAATCCAAAGCAGCTAAAACTAATTCAAACTATTGAAGAACATTTGGATTGGATCGGAATACCTTACTTTTCACCTAGGAGCTTTGGTGCATTAGGGGAAATGGGTACTGAAGAAAGAGCAGAAGCAATTAAGTCTGTGTATGCAGAGAATGTTGCGCAGATAGCTGAAAATAAGGTTATGCTTGCTGTTATTGATGATAACGATGTAGGCACCGTTTGGGAAATGGGCTACGCATCAAAACTTAATAGGATGTATAGCGCAAGAAAGCTAATAACAATGTCAGACCAAGGTTATGGCATGAATATTATGCTTAGAGAGTGTGTTGATGCGCACCTTCACGGATTTACAAATTTTAATGCATGTATGACAATGGCTACAAGGGAAACAGAGTTTGATGGTGACAAATTTATGGCTGACAGAGGCGAAGCATGGTAAAAGAAGAAGTATCAGGATCTTACATGGAAGATCAAAAGGGTAAGCACTCTAGCAAGAAAGTGCCAAGCTCAAGAAAAGTTTTAATTACAGGCGTTTCTGATGGCAATATTGGTATGTCTATATGCGAAGAGCTTAATGGCTTTGGGGACGTTCATGCCTTCAATTCATTGGATTTTGACCTAACTCATCCTGATCAAGCTAAAAGACTAATAGAGAACTTTTCGCACTGTGATACCATGATCCTGTGTCATGGCCGTGTACACTCGGACTGGATTGAGAATATGTCTAGTCAAGAAACTGAAAAGATTATTGCAACAAATCTTACCAGTCATATAAATTTAGTATCACATTTTGCAAGATGCACAATAGATGCCCCCTACAAAAAGACAATTGTCATTATTGGCTCTATGGCTAGCCAAGCAGTTTTGAATGGCAGCTCACCATATTGTGCGTCAAAGGCTGGATTAGCACACTTCTTCAGTTGTGCTGCCTGGGAATTGACACCTAAAGGTTTTGATGTGTTTATGATTAACCCTGGAAATGTTTTGGACACGCCTATGACTCAGAAAGTTATCAAGGATCTTTCCAGATACCGTGGTATCAGCTTGGATGCTGCTAAGGATTACTGGGGTGCAAATAGCATCAGGGAATCACTACTTACTAAGAGTGAAATTGCTAGGACAGTTAGGCATTTAGCCGAAGGAAACTCTCAATATCTTTCAGGATCACCAATTAACATGAGTGGAGGGCAAAGATGAGCACCGGTAATAAGAATGCAGGTGAAAGACTGAAGGGTCTAGCAAGTATTTTTGAGCAAAGAGGTAAGCTGTATAAGGATGGATACAAAAGGCATGGGGAAATCCTAAAAGCACTGTTTCCAGAGGGTGTGGATCAGGATGATGAAAAGACCCTCAATAGATATGTTATTGTTGTATACCTAATAACAAAACTGGTTCGGTACTGTGACAATTTCACTGCAGGTGGGCATGAGGACTCATTAGATGACCTTGCTGTTTATGCAGAGATTCTTAACAGCTATGATATGGAAGAGGAATAATGAATATTCTAGTGTTGGGGTCTGATGGCAGTCTTGGTGAAGAGCTTTTCAATAAGCTGGCTCTCACAGAAGATGTAGCTGGAATTGGAATGGAAGATGTGAATAATGGCAACTGGGATCAAATAGAGCGAGATATTGAGCGATTTGGCCCTTATGATCAGGTTTATAATATACACGGTGTAAACCATTTAAGCCATATTGGAGAAAGTTTCGGCATACTTGATTCAAGAATCATGGACATAAATGTAAATGCTTATTACAATATAGTTCATCTTGTCAAGAAGCACCAAGATACACCTTGCAAAGTTCTGAATATGGCTTCTGTTGCGTATAGAGTTGCAATGAGAAAGTCTGCACTTTACTGTGCAAGTAAAGCAGCAGTTGTCCAGCTAACCAAAGTCATTGCAAGGGAGCTTGCACCAGAAGGCTGGGTTGTAAATTGTATTGCACCAGGACTTTTCAAAGATACTGTGATGACTGAAATGACAGAGAATCAGATCCGCAATCTCAGAGGATGGACTCAGGAAGAGGCAGATTCATATGCATTAAATAATATCCCAATGGGAAGATACACAAGTAAAGATGAGGTTATTGAAGCAATGATTAAAATTATGGACCTTCCCTCATATATAAATGGATCTTGCATAGAAATGACAGGCGGAGTTTGAATTGATTTACGTTTTCTTTGATACAGAAACTACTGGGCTTTTGAAGCCTGAAGAAGTGGACTTAAAATTACAGCCTGAGATTATTGAGCTGTATATGGTGAAGTTACAGCTTAATGAAGATAAGTCTTTTCACTTTATTGATGAATTTAATACATTTATGCATCCTAGTGTGATGCCTATTGATCCAATCATAACTAAAATTACAGGCATAACAACTGAAATGGTTATGGATGCCCCTACATTCATTAGTCAGTATCCTGCAATATCTAAATTCATGACCGGTGTGGATGTGCTAGTGGCACATAATGCATCATTTGATGTAGGAATGCTAGAGAATGAGCTA
>TARA_R110000744_G_scaffold155567_1_pt1 | contig 19420 bp, 23 predicted proteins | sample TARA_R110000744 | Tara Oceans TARA_R110000744 (sample SAMEA4398083) | marine metagenome | biome: Polar Biome; feature: [DCM] deep chlorophyll maximum layer (ENVO:01000326); material: water (ENVO:00002006), including particulate matter (ENVO:01000060) such as... | depth 36 m | reverse complement strand
TGTCAGAATCATGGGTATTATTTTCATTGGGGGCTACCCCCGTTGTGGTTTATCGTACTGAATGGGCATGCGAGCCTCATGTGAGGACTTTCTCGCGTGGCAAGTGGTACACAGCGGCTGATGGTTAGATAGTGCGTAGAAATCGCTGTGAGGGCTTAACCTCATCGGGATGATGTGGTCGCAGACGCTCGCCACGTCTCCACACGTCACGCATAGCGGGTTGCATCTGATGAACGCATCACGGTGCTTGCGCCAGGTGCGTGACTGGTATCTCTTGTCCTTGTGCGCTCTCGCGCTGCTTGCGCGTGGCTTGCGCTTGGGTAGGAATGGCATCAGCCCAGAGTATTGCGTAAGCGTGAGCCTACACCCTCGCCGCCCTTAGCTTGGGGCGTGGTGTCGATGTTGTCGATGTGATGCGAGAGCTTGAGGTTAGCCAGCGACTGCTCAAAGGTTCGCTCTGGCTTGCGCCTCTCCAGTATCTCTGTGCGCACCTCTCCCTCATAGCGCCTCAGAGCGTCTAATATCTCTGCTGTCTTCAGCCTCTCATAGAGCTTACCAAACTTACCCATGCGGATCATATCAAAGGCTGCTCGTATCTCCTCCATCTTGACAGCTGGGAAGTCATCGAGTATGGCGCGGCATGTGAACTGAAGCTCCTCATCTGAGCCAAGCGTCTTATTCGCATCTATGTCCTTGCATAGCTTGGCTACCTCAGCGTATAGCCATGCCCTCACCTCAGCTGGGTGCAGCCTAACGGCTCGCTTGAGGTTCGTGCCATGCTCCCACGCCTCATTGGGTGTGATGACAGCAAGCTGATTACCCATGATTAATGAAGTCGACAGCGGCGTGAGCTGTGAAGTTTGAGCCGTTAAAGCCCTTGGTGGTGTTTCTTGGTTTTGCATAGTTGTTCTGTTTTTCTCGTTTCATCCATGTACCGACCGCATGAGGCCAGCTCTTCATTGTGTTTCTTCCCACCTTCCAGCCATTGCTCTCATAATGATCCAGGAACGTCTCAGCTATGACTTCGGGCGTTGGGTGTCCCTTTTTTCTGAATGCTTCTGTTAGCTCCTCAACTGAGGGACGCAGACGGGGCTTGTCCCCTCTTATATTCTTAGTATGTTCTTTATATAAGGTAGGATTGGCAGAATTGCCAGATGATGTGGCAGAATTGCCAGATGGAAGTGGCAGATTTGCCAAATGCATTTGGCGTTTTTGCCAATTGGATTGGGTAGCCGTTTCGACCTCGTTCGTGAGTACCTCAACATCTGATGTTGTCGTGTACCATGCAGTCCTATCAAATCCCGCGCAAGTGGTCTTAATTAGTCCAACCTTTACCAGCTTCTCCAAGCACCTTCGCACCTGGTGCTGGGTAAGAAATCCGAAGTGCTTGGCAATGGCTGTGTAGCTATCAAACATCCACGTTTCGCCATTGTGCTTGCCCTTCTTCGCCTTGCGATTGCGGTCCACCCAGTACACCACGTGATTATGGACAAGGGCAGCATTTGCGCCTACTATTCGGGCGATGTCTCCATCAAGTGCGTACTTCATCAGTCAGTTGATTTGAATATCTCTTTGATGATGACGCGCGAATCGTGGAGCTTATAGGCTGGCAGTAGCTTGCCTCGGTAGTTGTGTGTATGACACCAGACGGCGTGGTGAGCCTTAGCTTCTGTAGACACCCACCACGCTTCACGCTCGCGCGTTCCCTCACAAATGAAAACGACCTTGTATATTTTGCCCGTGTCGCGGCTCACAAAATCCTCGCTTGGCGGAGCTTGGATATCAGCTCCATGAAGTCCCTTATATCTAAGCACGCGATTTGGCCTTTATTGTTTCGCTTGTGAAACACGACATTATACTTCTCGTCTTGCGGCATATCTGCAAGCACTTGGTGAATGTCCATTGAGCGTTCAACAGCCTTGCATTGGATGCTGAAGGGGTCTGTACCCACCAAATCAACGCCTGCGTTGTCAAGCTTCTTATTGACATAACTCGATCTCTCCACTTCGCCGCCCATCTCATGCTCCCACATCCGAGCCGTCTGGCGTTCGTACCTCTTCCCCTTCTCCCGTCCGTTTATCGGCATAAACTTCTCGCTTTACGTTCAGCTCCAAAGGTGGGGCGTAACTGGGTGAATCCAAGGCAATCACGCCCGCCAAGCTCTCTGGGTGATGTGTTGGCTTTCCATCCCAGCCCTTGAACTGCTCTAAAAGCTCGCGCGCGAGAAGGTCGCCACGGTGCAGATAAGCATCATCCAAGCGATATACAGCCACGTTGTGCGGGGCTGAGGCTTGGACAGCCACTATATAATAATCCTTCATCTCCACGCCGCGCTCATGCAGCCCGCGCCTATATAGGGCAGCTTGCATGAAGTACTTATAGCCCCAAACCTGGCGCTCGATTGCTTTGGGCGAGATGTCAGGCATTGTCTTGAGATCAAGCGCGTAATGCTCGCTGTATCCATCAACGAAGCCACGAAATGGAACGCCGTCGAGCTTCCATTCAACGCCCTCCTCGTAGTTGGTGCAGCCGTCTATCAAGTCCTTTGCAATCGGGTGCGCTTTGACTGCATGATAAGCGCCCTCGATTACATCGGATTCGGCGCGCGTCACAACATCCTTGCCCACTTGCGCCTCTTTGAAGTCTGTCCACGCCTTGCCGCGTCTGTGTCCGTCCCAAACTTCAACGGTGTGGATATATTCGGTTGGCTCTAAGATGCGCCGATGAATTAGCGTGCCTTTGAGCATGGCGGGGCTGGTAACGCGCGCGCCCGACTTGTAGTGGACGAACGCGCGCGGAGATTCAGCAAAAGCCTTCAAGCTGCTGAACGATAGGGGGAGATACTTGTCGGTGTATTTCATCTCTGATAGATTGGGTTGTCGGTGAGGGTGAATAGCTGCTGATTCACAACAGCGATGCGGTTGGCAATTCTGTGATACAAGGGCTTGCCAGGTGTTTGCTTGATATCTCCAAGCGTGGCGTATAGCGCCCAACGCTCATGCCGCAAGAGCGTTATTTCGCTGACTTGGTCTGGTGAGTAGCTCATTAAAATGAGTTATTGGTGGGCGTTTCTGGCTTCTCCACTCCCAGCTCTGGAAGCTCTTTTGTGAACGGGTTGCCCCCGTCGAAGAGTAGGTCGAGGTTCACATACTCATCGGCCTTAACAGCGAAGCCGATGAGGTTCTCCTCTGGCTGTCGGTCTTTTCCTACAAGGCTGTATTTCGTGTCCATGCCTGCGCCTCGTCTGCTCAAAGCAAGCTCGAACGTGCTCCAATGCTCACCACCGTCGAAGAGCTGCGAAAGCTGGTCAATGATCGTGCGCTGTCCGAACTGCCAGACCTTGATTTTTTGGGTGTCATACTCGTACACCACGAAAGCCAAGAACTTGCGCGGGCGCTCTTCGCTTGGCGGTAGTGTAGGCGCTTGCTCATCATGTCGCCAGCGAATCGGCTTGCCTTCATTGAATAGCTCAAAGCCCATGATAGGCTGGGATAGTATGCGGAGGCTGGTCTTTTCGCCGTCAGCGAGTTTCACATAATCGCTTGAAGCGCTCTTAGATAGAAATTTGAAAACGTCTTTGCTCATTTTTATGCCATTTGGGGCGCTCCAAATCTAACGGCCCAAATCAATGCGCTCGACATCGGGGGAAAAAATAAAAAACTTTCCTTTTTTGTCGAAGTAACATAGATGTATGCCTATCTTAGCATTGAACAACAACCACCACCATGAACAACGTAATCAGCACCAAAGAATACAAAGGCCACTATTCAATCGCAGTTATTACGGCCGCCGGAAATAGTTTTGAATTTAGTCTGCGTAAAGAGGTTTTCACGATGGACGGGGTGAGAAATCGCGAACCATGGAATCTTTGCGACACGCAGGATAAGTTGGACTTGTGTTGCGCCGCATGGCACTCGACAAAAAGTGACGCGCTCCGTTTTCTTAAAACGTACACGCTCGAAGACAATTTATATCCGGAAGATTCTTTAACAGATACAGAATGGTTCGCATGACAGACCCAGAACGCATCGAACCAGAATGGTTTCAGCAGGTGCTTGACCGCACCGACCAAACCCAAACCAATCTCACCAAGTAAACCTACCACCATGAACACTACTACCTATTCCACCTACGAAAACTACGAAATCCCCGCGCGCCAATTAGGTGTTGACCCACTCGCCTTGGCTAAACAGGTACGGAGAGAGGGGGCTGTGATAACAAAAGACGGAAGCATCGTTATCAAACGCGCAACACTTGTCATTGTATTTGCCCCCACATCATGAGCTGGTCTTCTCTCCCCTTCGCCTACCTCGATAGCGCCTTCGCGCGCACTCCAGGTAAGGCTGCATCCTTCGCGGATCTAATGAATCTCGCCCCCATCAACGACCTCTCGTATCTCTCTGGCGATGCGCTCAAGAGCCGAAAGGCTGGCTGCCCTGCTTTCTTCCCTCATGCATTTTTTGCAGGAGGTCGCAAAGCGTCTGACGCGCAGAAGCATACTGGGCTGGTACAAATAGATTTCGACCATGTGAGCGATGTGGATAGCCTTAAAGCGACTCTATCGGCCCTCCCTTGGGTAGCCTTTGCCTCAGTCTCTATTAGTGGATGTGGTGTCTTCGCATTGGTGTACACGGGCAAGGTGCATGAGCTTGCGCTGGTCGATAGCGTCCTCGATGCGGTGGAGCTGGCGACTGGCTGCGAGGCTGACCGCATGAACTCAAAGAGCGTGGCTGCGCTGCGGTTCTTAGGGGCAGACAATGCGCCTTACTTCTGCGCTAATCCCGAAGCGTTCCAAGCTTAATACAGCCACACCACACCATGAGCCTTGGCCTCGTCCTCGTCCACATGGATGAAGTCGAGGCCAATTCCTATGCGCGTAAACCCCTCAGAGATAAGAGCTGAGAGAATCAAATACCGCTCTCGTGAGCTTTTGGCTGCGATGTCTGCCGCCAATCCTTTGCAATGCGAAGAGCCAGGAACGCCGCCCACGGCCTCGTTGTGTTCTTTGGTTCTATAGCCGCTCCGAATAACAAAAGGTATACCCGCTGCCTCTCGCGCATACTCAAGCCGCGAGATTAAGTCATGAGACATAAACTCCTCACCGCTGCCTGGCGCTCCGACAGAATCGAACTCACAAAAGCGGAAGTATTCCCAAGTCATTTACTTGCCAATATCACGCGAATATCCTCAATGGCCTTGGCCGTCCTATGCATGAACTCTTTCAGCTCGTCGCGATCCGCTTCCAAATGATACACCCGCCCCTTGAGCTTCGCCAGCTCTGAGTTGAGCGACACCCAAACGCCAACGGCCACGCCGATGGAGGGAATGAGGGCGACTATTATATCTGAGCTTATCATGCGATTCTTCTGATTGCGCCATGCAGCGCGGATGATGCGTAGTAAAACCTGTAGGTTGCGCTGCCGTCTGTCAAGATGTATGCTCCTGGTGTTATGATTGTGCCAGATGTAGCGTAAAACACGCCTGTACCACCCAATCCTTGAACGTATCCGTTCGGGATTTCAATCGGGGTTCTTAGTATCTGCTTCACCGTGGAGTTAGGCGTTGAGCCAGAGCGTATGCCAGCTATCAAGCTGAACAGCTCAGTTGACCCGCTTTGGTTCTGGATCATACAAAAAAAGTTCATTTCATAGTAGCCAGTAGCTGGCACTACATATTGCTTGCTCGCATTTCCATTGCTGCCGCTGTCGTAGTTAACAGAGATGTAATTTTTAAGGGTCGTCCACGAAATCCAACCTGACGTGTTGGATAGGGTGAAATATGGAAATCCACTTGTGCCGCTTCCCTCCCATAATAAGTGGTCAGAAGGGAAGGGAGAGCCACCACCGCCAGAAGGGGCGAGCGGTTGCCATTCGTTCGATGCCGCTACCCATTCAAGCACATCGCCGTCAGCTGGTGCGCGCGTGGTGGTGTCTACATCTCCCAAATCGTCAATTACCAGCGCATCAGTTCGTGCGCCTTCTAATGCTATGGCTGCGGTATTTTGCGCAGATACGCGGCGCTGACCTTCCAATATGGACACAGAAGATCCTGCCGTTGTGTGAGTGGGTAGCTTAGAGCTTCTGACAACGCTGCCCCCCGTTGGCGTGCTGGTGTCGAGGGATTTGACGAGTGTAAGTTCCAGGTCATAGCTGTCAGTCTCTGCTGACATAGTAAGTTGAGAGACGAGGTAAAAGTTAGAACCTATGCCAATTCTATTGAGTGGCGTTAGCAACCCCCCACCTATAGCACCGCCCGCATATATCTCTTGCTGCTTCGCCATGTGCCGCAAGCGGTCCATGCAAATAAGCTCGTTGATAGGCGAGGCGCTGGTCGTTCCCGTGGACGTAAAGCCTGTAGGATTGCCGCCCGTAATCAATAGCGCGCCTGGGTTATATAGGTAAAGCGCGTCCGTTGTCACCTCACCATATCGGCTACTATCCAGCTCCAGCTCTTCAGTAGCTCCGTTGGCTATGCTCGCGCTATACGAAAGCGTATCTCCTGTGTCTATACTTTCACCCAAAAATAGCTGGACATCTCCAAAAACTATGCAAGCGTCACGCACAGAAGTTGGCGCAATAAACGCGTCTGGGTTGCCTATTGTAGCCTCGCCATTGTAGCCGCGTACTTCAATTGTCACAACTACATCAGCGCTTTGCGTTGTTCCTGTCTCTGGCGTGGTAAATGCCCAATCAAGCGAAGCGCTCACCTCTTGCGCTTCGGCATTTCCTACGGTCAAAATATCGCTAAAATATGTAACTCGGTTGGCTGAATTTGTAGACCAATTGAAAGGTCCAGGTGTTCCCGCGTTGAATATTTCGCCAGAAGTACCGCCCAATTCTGCCGCTTCTACTTCTGTGCTGTCGTATAAAAATGGCGTTTGGCGGTTCAAGTATAACGACCCAACTTTTACGGTCATCTCGACTCGATAGCGCACAAGTTGATTGTCTCCAGTTAGCCCAGAGACATAACCCTGCGCCAATTCTACCGCGCCCACTATAGTTATTTTCTGCGTGGTGGGGAGGGTGACCGCCGCCGTTGCTGTGTGCGTTACGTCTGTTGGCGATGTAGACCCAATAGGGCTAAAGCTCGAAGGGTTAACGCGCCAGTTTCCAGCAAAAGGGGCGTTCCCCAAGTAATCTAATTGGCGCGTAATCTTGCGAACTGCGGGGAGGTATTGCTGCTGCCATCCTGCGAGCCTGTAGTTCGCCGATGATTGACTGATTGTATAAGCTACCGTCTCGCTGCTGGTGCTGGATAGCGTCCCCGCAATTACATACTTACGAACGTTGGTGAGCGTAGCGCCGATGTCCATCATTTTAGACATTGGGGCTATCATCCAGCGCCCGCCTATCATTGCAATTCTTGAGTTCAGAAGCGTGCAAATTTGGGCCAGCATTTCCTCGCTGTCTCGGATAGTCTCGCCCTCCTCAAGTATGTTGTAGGTCGCGTCCTGCATTCGGACGAGATCTATAAACTCGTCGCCCGTATTAGGCTGTACGTCTGTACCGATGGCGAAAAATATATCTGCTGCATCGTATAGCGAACCCGTAGGAATTTGAGCCAGCGACTGGTAAACGCGGCCCAGCGTGGTGCTTCCAGTCAACGCGCCCGCGTCTTCGTCAAATGGGACGGTGGACAACGTAGCCAGCCCACAGATTGCGCGCATATCAATTGCCTGCGGGAAATATTCATCGACTACTGCGATGCTCTCGGCGGTCATCATCCCAACCCAATGCACGTCTGCCGCTACGTCTGGGTCAGCGATTACGCGAACCAAGAAACGGCCCTCTTGAAAATCGGCGAGGTCAGTAACCAGCTGAAGCTCTGCCGTGTTCTGAACCATCATGTGGACGGTGCAAGTTGATGGCATCAGCGGCGCGAATAGGTCTTGTCCGCCAAAGTATGAAAGCGTAAAGCCTGGACTCGCGAGGGTGAACTCAGCCGCCGTATCTACGAAATCGGTGTCGTGTATCTCTACCTTCCAAATATTGCCCTCTGAGCTTTCCAGCTCGCTGTAAAATCTTAACGCCATGTCATGTAAGTCCTGCGGTGAATGTTCTGCGCGCGCCTCTCTGGTCGCGATGCGAGGCGAGAACGATATCACGCCCAGATATGCGGCCTGTGAGATGGCCGCCACCTTGCCCGCCCATCATGTTTTTGAGGGTGGACAACGGGGCGACCACTTCAGGGTCTGCCATCGCGTTCTTATTGTCTCCAACTACTGCGAGGGTTGGCCCGCTCACCACACCACCAGAAGCAAGCTCAGGTATTCCCATGCCCGCTTTCATGAAGTCGCCGAAATTCATTGCTGCGCCGCCCGCGCCGCCAGTTAGAATTGAAATAATGAGGAACGCGGCAGCCATAGCCGCCAGCTTCATCAGTAGCTGCTGCAACATATCACCCATGATTTGCCCGAACGTTTGTGTGCCTGCCGCGAGCTTCGAGAAGATGCCTTGGATGCTACCGCTCAAGCTCTGGGCGAATCCCAATTGTGCTGCGCTGGTGGCAGCAGATCGCGCCACGTCTTCGGCTGCTTGGTTATCCTTCCACGCCTGCTCTGCAATGCCTTGGCGCATGAACTCCTGAAACCTCGCCTCTTGAGCTGTGGAGGCGGCGGCTGCGTGAGCTGTTTTGTTGGTGTTGTATGTGTCCTCGGCAGATTGCGCCCTACCTATCTGAATAATCCACGCGTCCCACGCTTTTAAGTCTTCTTTCTGCTGCTTAGCTGCTGCCTTGGCTGCTTCCAGCGCGCCATCTGATATATTCCCGCCGCCGCCGCCTGTACTTAGCGCCTCCATTTCTTCGCGCACCTGGGCAATCGCCATCGAAAGAGGCGAAATTCCGAACGTCTCAACGTTCTTGAAATGCTCCTCCAATTCAACTACGCGGTCGAGCGTAGACTGTGGCAACATAAGTTTGTTGTAAGCATCAAAGCCAGCCACCTGGCCCTCTATTCTCCCCAGCGCGCTCTTTACATTGTCAACGGTGAGGTCGGAGAGTATTTGCTGGGTTGTGGCGCTGGAAGTGAGTAGCTTGTGTTGCTCCCTTAGTTTCTCGTTGCTTGCCTCTACGGCCTTGGTCCATTCGCGCTGTTCTTTGTTTAAGTCGTTTTGGTAATTCGCAGCCCGCTTAATTTTGCTGCCAAGGGACATCATGCCCCCGATGAAGATTGCTACCGCCGCCACAACCACGCCGATTGGGTTGGCCGCCATGGCCGCGTTCCAAGACCATTGCAAGCCGATGAGCGTGGTAATCGCGCCGCCCAATGAGACAAGGGCGGGCATCATAAGACCCACCGCCATAAGTAGCGGGCCAATGGCAGCCGCAACTGCGCCAATGATTAGCAACCACTTTTTGTTTGCGTCGCTCAAATGCTTGAACCAGTTCACCATGTCCTTTATCTTTTCCAGATAAGGGATGAGCGCCTCGGATATTAGCCGCCCGAAATCTTCGGACAAATCGCTAATAATATTTCCAAGCTGCTTGAATGGGCCAGTACCAGCCTTGGCCGCAGCTTCGGCAGAGCCTCCGTACTGCTTCTCCAACTCATCGAGAATAATAGTCTGAGCTTCTGCGAGTCGCCCCGTTTCTACGAGCGATTTTATTACAGCCTTCTGGTCGCTGCTGAACTGGATACCTGCGCGAGAGAGGGCGGTGAGGTTTGCGACTGGGTCGTTCAGAGCTTTACCCAATTGGATGCTGGCAGACTTCAAGTCGCCATCGAGCCTGGTTGCCAGGTCAAGCGCTACCTTTTGAGTACGCGCGAAGTTCGTCCCCGCAATATTTGTGAAGGTCAGAAGCTGCGCGGTGGCATCCTTGAGTATCTCTTCATCACCAAATATCGTTTTGTTCTGCAAGTCAGCAGCCATCTGCTGGAGCTGCTTCGACGTGTAGCCTACCGCCGAGCCTGTGGACTTCAGTCCTGCCTCTACTTGTGCGATTGCTTTGGCTTGCTGGTCAAATGCCTTCACCGATGCCACGCCCATGATTGCCAAGGGCGCAGTGATTGCCATCGACATCGTTCGGCCTGCATTTTTTACGCTGTCCGCTATCGCTCCAAAGTCCCGTTTAAAATTTCGTTTGGTGTCGCGAAGCTGCTTGTTCATCTTGCGCAGCGCCTTCTGGTCGAGGCCAATCGCAATCACCATGTTCTTCATCTTAGCCATCTGTCCAGCTCTTTAATATGTTTGCGGCGCGCTTCTCGCTTGCCTTGTCGGGGGCTTTCTTAACCTCCCACGGGAACGTGGCTAAGTTACGCGGCGCAAGGGAACTGCCACGCTTAGCATGAGGCTGAAGTAAGCAACAAGCCAGCCACCTGGTGCGCTCCCACTCCATTTGTTGCCGCAGCTCTTCAGCTTGTGAATCGCCTGCGGCTGCTGCCGTAAGCTCTTCAAGTGTGAGGTCATAAAACGCAGAAGGGCTGAAGCGCAATCGCCCCAGCCCTATCTCCATAAGATTCTCAAAGGTTAGGTTTTCGCCTTCGCCTTCGCTTTTTTTTCCTCGCCTCCTCCCATGATTGCGCCGAGCGCCTCCATCAGATATGGCAACTGGTCTACAGCAATGAGAGCCAGAAAATCATCGGCCTCGTACTTGAATGGAACGCCAGCTTTCTTAGCGCCAGATGCAGCCATGTAGTATATGAGCGTTCCCACTTGCACAACATCCTCATCAATCTTGGCGATGTCAATCCCTGCCTCACGCTTGGCGCGGGCAAGGGCTAACATATCGCAGCGCAAGCTGAACTGCTTGCCGTCGAGTTCGATCTTCATCAAGCTACTTGCCCGAATGTAACTGTACCAGTTAGCTCGAATGTGCCAGAGAGGGTAACGTTGTCTTCCGTTCCCGCTGACTGGTCGAGGCTCGTCAAGATGGCGGCTGCTGAGTAGTAGTCGTCACCAGTTACACCAGTAGTGAACTCAACAACACAAGCGCCAGGTGCTGCGGTGTCTTGCCACACAGCTACCAACTCGCTGAGTCCGTTCGTCTCATCCAAATCGTGCAAGGCTGAGAATGTAATCGAGCCAGAGCGCAGACCTCCGAGCAGCTCGCGGTAACCACCAGAGCCTTTGGTTGTGATGTCTCGCGTATCCATTGACAGCGAGATGCTGCACTCGGTTTGCAAGTTGAGGGCAGCCGCAGAGCTTGCCCCAAATTTGACGGTCATCAATGTGCCGTTCATTACTCCTGAGGTTGCCATCAGATTTTGTTTTTACGTTTGCGCCCTGTGAGCGCGTTAAAAATTGCGCGAAGGTATCCCAACGCGATGTCGTCTCGTTTTGTCGGCGTTAAGCTCACGACCACATCCGCGAATGCGAACAAGCCCACAAGAACAACCGACCAATTTTGTGTGATGAATTCACCCATGCGTCAAATGTACATCACGCGATGCGTTCCACAATGAAGAACGCACCGACCATTGTAATTGTACTATTGGAGTTTGAGCGGTCGTAGCCGTAGATATATATTCGGTCATTGGCTGTGAGGTACTCGATGCGGCTGGCGTTGCATCCCGCTGTGCCTATCGAAGAGTTGCCCGCGATGTAGGCGCTTGCCTCGCAAGTCAATTCCCGCCCTTCGACCTTGACAAATATGGATGGCTGCCCGCCGCTTGTGTCACTCTTAAAGTCGCAGCCGTAGCTGATGCGATACCATCCGCTGGCAGCTACAGACATTCGGAAGTTGGTGGGGTCGAGAACTATGTCGCTGCCTACTGACTGAAACTCGGTCGAGAACTTAACGACTTGAGGTGTGGAGCTGTTGAAATCCATGGGCGAGCCGCCGCCGTCGAGAAAGTCGCTGCGCACAATGGCAGACATCACCTGGTATATGCTGGTGACGCTTGCGATGTTCGCGGCTGTCGCATTACCTACGCGCAGAATCCTTGCGGTGTAGGTGTGTTCAATGACGTAAGCCTCGCGCGATGGATTCCAGCTTACATCTGCGCGCTCAAAATCTATCGACTGGACTTGCACGCCAGCGAACGGCCCGCCGTTGCGGTCGAGCGCTGCGCGCACAGCGATACCGATGTCCATACATTGTGAGTAGTTCGTACTCACTCCGTAAACCGTTACGGACTGCTCATCTAATGAGCTTGCCGCGGACTTCGTGCCTGATGGGTCGCTGATGTCTACCGTATAAACTACATACGGCATCGCGTCAGCTTGCTGCGCTACCTCTGGGTATATCTTATCCGCAACTATGAGCGCGAGCGCTGAGTCGTTGGTGAGGATGTTAAAGATTGCTTTGCCTGCTTCCATTAGTCGATAATTTTTCCAACGATGCGCGAGAGCGCAGACCCGTAGAATTGTTGAGCGGCTGGGAAGGACTTGTCTACGCCGCGCCCCCAAAAACCTTTGTTAGGGCCATCGTAGTTGCCCTCTCCTCCGATGTGTCCCCAGTTCACGATCCATGCGAACCAACCATCGTCGCCCGCCAATGTCTTCCCGCGCTTCATGCCAACAAAAACGTTTATTTTTGTACCGCGAATCTTCCAAACCTTCATGGCTCGTTTGAGCTGGCCTGGGTAGGTGAGGTCAGTTCTGCCCTTGCGATTAATCTTGAAGACTTGCTGCGCGTCTGTTATCTCAGATTGCACACCGCGGGAAATAATCTCGCCCGCTTGTTTGCCCGCCTTCGTTAGTGCGCGCTGCTGCTTCATCTCCATATTTTCCAATTTGGAAATGGTTGCAAGCAGTCCCTCGATGTGGGTGTTCAGCTCTGGCTCGTTGACAGTAATCATGCCTTGCGCTTTGCGAATATCCGTAGGCCGTCACGCCTTCCCAGCTCTTCGATGCCCAAGATGTTGAACGTCTCACCATCATATGTGATGATGTCATCCTCGCGCAAGTCGAAGCCACCTGAGCCAGTTGGGTTGGTGTGCTGCGTGATGAAGGTGACATCTTTTTCGGGGTATGTCTGATGCGCCACCAGGCTCTCCTTTGCGCTCCCCTTGAATATTACCTCTGCCCACCAGTTCGTTGCGCTCACCAAGTTAACCACGGGCTGCCCGTAGCTGTCTTGCGAGTTCGTGATTTGCTTGATAGTGATATACCTATCGCGCCGTCCTGCTTGCTTCATGTGAGGGTGCGATAAGGGGCGAGCAGCGCGTCGATGCCCAGCTTCAGGCGAGAGGTCATAGCTCCTACGATCTCTTCCTGTCTGTTCTCATATAGATGAGCGACCAGGAGCTTAATAGCTGCTACCATGTCGGGCGGCATAGTTGCATAACCGAGAGTGCAGTTTACTCGGACGGGCGCGAGCGCGTACTCGTATAGCGTGGGGGTGTCGCGGAACGCCATCCTATCCGGAGCTTGGCGAATATCCTTGTACCATAGCGACGAGTCGAGCGTCGACCATACCGCATCGTCAGCCGTAGCCTGATATTCGACGCTTGAGATCGCAGATACTGGCCCGATAGTAAACCAGAACGAGCGAAACTGCGGGAGGTAAACTTGCGCGGTGTAGCTACCGAGCTTCGTGTCGCAGTTCTGTTCAACATATGATACCGCCGCGTTTCGTAGTAATCCTATAAGTGTATCCTCGTGCGCATGGGTGACGCGCATATGAGCTTTACAATCAGCGATGCTGACCAGCGTTTCTTGGTCTACTTGAGCGCCTGTGATGAGAGTCTGCATACGGCTAAACTAAGAAGGGGCTGCCAAATGACAACCCCTTCCCAATTTAGATATGCGTTAAGCGTCTTACGTAGTCTCCTGACGAATCGCGAATGCTTCTGCGTCAAGCATCGCCGTATCATAGTGGCGATGAATAGAGATCCGAACCTGCTGCTTCGTGTCAAGGCTGTAAGGGTTGACGATGAAGTCAACGCCGCCCCAATAGCCGATTGCAAATTTTGAGAAGTCGCCAACAATAACAGAACCGTTGCCAGCAGTTCCATCGGGAAGGAGTCCCGTTGCATAGTACGGACGGCCCAAAATTGTGTTGCCGTTCAAGGCTGCATTCACAGCTGTAACGCCCGTCATTGTCGAGACAACACCGTGAGCAACACCGTTAGCAATCATTGCAATCTGGTCAAGACTTACCTTCTTGTCAATCAATGAGCCAATCAAATTATTGAGAACCTGCGCAGAAATTGCAGTTTCGTCAATATTTGTGATTGCGGCAGCCAAAGCTGTCAAGGCAGAAGTTTCAATTTTTTGCGTCATCTGCGCGGCTAAGTCATTGACCACCAAGGATTCAACAACATTCCCCCCTTGTATGAGGAGCTGTTCAGTCACCAAAGTGAAAGCGCTCAAGCGGTTAGGCGTAAGCGTGGCGTTGGTGAGTCCGATTCCAGAGTCAGCGGCTGGGGCTGCTGCCTCAGAAACTGCGCTGATAGTAGACGCTGGGTTTACGATTGGAATCTGAAGCGTACCAGTTAATCCATTCAACACCGTTGCGCCTGCGCGCTCAAGTACTGTTGGAGCAACAAGCGCCTGGACTGCTGAACCGATTTGAGTCCCTACAAACTCGTTACCGTCTCCAGAGGTAGCCTGCCAATCGCCAGGTGTGCCAGCACGCAAAGCGCTGTCTGGAATTGACAGCTGCCCCTTCATGGCGATGCCCATTGCGTTGGCTTCGCGTACAGCTTCCTGAGTCATCTCTGCCTCGATGCCTGTCAACTGCTTGCCGCGCATGATAGCCTGGAGGCCACGCGCTACGCTGAAGTTTTGACGAAGAGAAGCCAGCTCGAAGTTCTCGCCTTTTGGCTTAGAGCTTCGTGCGATGGTGCGGCCTGCAATGGCTGCATCTTCGCGCTTCACTTCGATTTGGCGGTCGAGTCCTTCGACCAGTCCAGCAAGGCGGCGCATTTCTAATACGTCTGCATCATTCAAATCACGATCGTTGCGCTCTGCAACGTCTTTAACTGCCTCCCGTGCATCGACGTACTCTTGACGTGTCGCTTGGAGGTCTTTGAGGGTCAATTCTTGAGCCATCTTTTGTTGGGGTTTTTGGAGCTGGTTAGTTATTACAGGCTTCTTCCGAGCTACCACGGAAGCCGTCTCATATGCAGGGTAAGTCACTGGGCTACAGTCTAATAGCTGTTTAACTTTGGTAATATTCCTATCCCCCCTATCATTAATTTCTTGCTCTCCTATGCGAAACGCGAAAGAGCTTTGCGAGATGTCGCCACGCTTTACCATTGCGTGAAGGTCACGACTGGCTTGCGTGTCCACAAGATTAGCGCGGTACTTCAGCCCGTGGTCGTCAGATGACAGAACGAGCGAGCCGTTCGTCGTGCGAGCCATTGGCGCGCCTTCATGGTTCAGCAGTAGACGTACATCATTGTCCATGACATCATCAAATGCGCCACGGCTGATAGTCTCATTGAACATACCGCCAATGTTGGTCTGGGTATCATACACCGCAGCGTATCCCTCAAGCACCAAGCCCTCGCCTTCGCCCGCGCGCACTTCATGTGTGCGTAGGTCTACGTCTTCGTTGTAATGCTTACGCAGTTGGGTTGCTTCCTTCATCTTTGGACATTTTTTTAGAATACGCATCGAGCTGGTCGAGGGCCAACTGGTTTATTTGTACCACATGAGTATCTCCCCCGCGTGTCGGGTTCAACTCTTCAAGATTTCTGACCTCATTTATACTCATCACGCCTGTCTGTATGAGCTTCGTATAGTAGTCTGCGCGGCTTTGCATATCGCCACGAGCCAGGTCATCAAGTCTGAACTTGAAAACATAACTCTGCTGCTCGTTAGTGGTGAGTAGCTTCTGGCCTAATTCCTGCTCGATGCGCATTGCCCACGGCGCGATAGTGTGGCGAGCGAACTGTAGATTCTGCTGCTCCACATTCGAGTAGGTGGTTTGCGTATCGAGCTGAACGAGCGCGGGAGGCACAGAGAAGATGCGGCAAATCTCTTCAGCTTGGAACTTGCGCGTCTCGATAAACTGCGCCTCTTCTGGGCTGATGCTAATCCGTTGATACTTGAAGCCAAACGGGAGCAGCTTAGTACCTCCACCTTGATTCATTGCGCCGTTCCAGCTTGTTTGCAGTGCTTCCGTTCTATCCTTTGGAATGTTCTGCTCGGTGGATAGGATGCCAGTCATTCGCCCACCATTGCCGAAATACTCTGCGCCAAACTCCTGAGCAGCTACGGCAAGGCCTAAGTTCTCTTTGTGTAGAAGGATGGGAGAGGTGCGGTAGATGTTCGCGATCTCCAACATATCATCGGGCTGCACAATCTGACCAGAAGTGAGCTTGTAGATATACCGCCCGTCGAAGTCTTTGCGCTGCACCTGGTCATTTGGAATGATAGACAACGATTCTGCCGCACCGCTTGCAGTTCGCTGAATGAACGCATAACCGATACCCGAAAGCACAGCGTTTGCGACAATAGTCTCCCAAAATTCGAAGGGGGTGCATAGCTGAGAGGGCGAAGAGGCTACCAGTCTGTATGCTGGGTGATTCGGCTGCGGCTCGCGGTTCTTGCCTTCTCGCTTGATAAGGTCAATGCCGATGCTCGCGATAGTGGAGCTGATTCGGTAGGTGCAGGCGTAAACGGCAGAAAGAGCCATCGCCGTATCCTTATTGATGGCAGCGCCAGAGCGTGTATTGGTCATAAAGCCCATATGCTGCGCGATTGCAGCTGGTGAGTCCAGTCCCACACGCCGCACCAAAGCGCGGGCCATATCCTTAATACGGTTTGCCATTACTGGCAAAGGTAAGGGCGCTATGTACGTTTACACAGCGCCCTTTGAACAAAACCAAGTCCAGAGCCGAAGCTCTATCATGAAAGCAGCTTACCAAGGCTACAGGCTCACAATATCGAAAGAAAAATCGAATTCATCCCTATTGTTAAAATAACAGCCCAGAGCCATGATAGACGCTACTACTCCATCCACCATCTGCCCCTGAACATTCTTCTTTTTGCTGACCTTGATGTTGTCTGCATCGTCAGTTTGCAGCTTAACGCAACCGAACTGCCAACGCAATACATCATGCCCGCCGTGACGAATCTTGCCCGCTAACATCAGCACCTCCATTTGCTTAGTTGGGTAGGCCATCGACTTATATCCCTGTCCAAATGGCTCGGTTGGTATCTCTTTCTCGATGAGAGAGGGTATAATCTGCACCGCGTTCCAGCGGTCATAGGCAATCATGCGAACGTCATTGTTCTCACACAGCTCCAGTATATGCCGCTCAACGGCTGCGATATCGGTCACGTTTCCAGGTGTTACGCTCATAAATCCGAGCTTTTCGAACATATCGTAATCCACACCACCAGACAAAGAGCGGTCGCGCGCGGTGTCTTCGTTCACAAATTGGTGGCATTTGAGGTAGTACGTTTTAGCCTCTTCATCTACCCAAATAGCCGCCACAGCCGTCAAATCCCTTACGCTGGAGAGGTCGAGGCCGATATAACACGGCAACCCCGCAAGGTGCGATTCATCAAATGGCTGCGCGCCCTTCATGAACTCCTCGTCTGATATCCACGATTCGCTTGAGCTTGTCCAGATATTCAGGTGAAGACGAAGGAAAGTGTTGAGCTGGCGCGGGTTTGCCTTGCATTTCGCCACTTCAGTCTCAAAATATTCTTTGCGGCAAATCGTCCCAAAACCTGGGTTAGCCTTGCGCCATGTCTCTTCTTTTGTCCAGTCGTCTTCGATGGATGCTGAGTATATGACAGGCAGGAAGGTGTCGTCTATGATGCTCCCCTCTTTGACTTGGCGAGCGTATTCATGCTGCTCAAAGCAAATTGAATTTACATCGTAGCCCGCGGTAGTTATGGCTATAACCAAGGGTTGCGACCGACTACCAACGGAGGAGACGAGAACATCCCACAAATCTCTATTGGGCTGTGTGTGGAGTTCGTCGAAGATAACTGCGTGACAATTGAGGCCGTGCTTCGTGCCAGCTTCTGCTGAAATCGCTTTGTAAGTCGATGTTCCATAAGTGATAGCGTACTGGCGGGCATCGAGCTTGCGGTTGAGAATGGGATTCTGCTCACACATTCCTTTGGCGATGTCGAAAACGATTCGCGCCTGCGCTCTATCGCCCGCAGCAGAAATGACCTCCGCGCCACGCTCTGAATCTGCTGCGACCATATATAAGCAGATAGCTGAGCACAAATTACTCTTCCCGTTTTTTCTTGGGATCTCCACATAAACAGTACGATAGCGGCGCTTCCCGTCTTCGCGCATCCAGCCAAATATTGGGCGTATGATATCATCCTTCTGCCAATCTTCAAGAATGAAAGGCTTACCGCCCAAATCGCCCTTAACGTGCGTACAGTACTTCTCAATGAAGTTGACCGCCTTCTCTGCTTTCGCTTCATCGTAGTAGTATGTCTGTGTCATGAATCGACTTAAATATCTGGTGTGCTACTTGTGGAACTATCGCATTCCCGTATGCCTTGATGGATTCCCTTCGCCACTTTGGAAAGGTGATGCCGTCCAACCTTTTGGGAAGCCCATCATCTCCTCCACAAATCGGGGCGACAGTTGGGAAGTCTTGCCAGTTAGTTGGCGGGCCATCTTGGTTAAAGAGTTTTGATTCTCTAAGCCTGTAATCTTCTCCCCGTTGTCTGACGAAAGTGGTGTCGGCAGCATTCCTACTCTCTCCATATATGTGTGAGCGTTCATGTTGGACTTCAATTCGTTGTCCCTTTCTGAGCCGTTTGGGATCCTTCGGTCTTCCATTCCTGTCGGTGTTGGCAGCATTCCGTGAACTTGCGTGGCAAGGTTGGGCATCGTCGTGCCGTTCGGATACTTCTCCATTCGCGCCTTGAACTTCTCCAGGTCGTGTACTGGTTCTGAAGTGGTTGGAGTAAGCAATAAACCAAACTCTATCCCTTCGGTGTGGGGCATTTTGGACACCGCAAGCTGGAAGAATATACGGTGTGACTTCGTAGCCTTCATTTTCCAAGTCAGTACACACCTGTTCGAATACCATCCCGTCCGACCAATTAATGAGGCCGTAAACATTTTCGCCCAAAACGTAGCGCGGTTGAACCTCTCGAATGATTCTAAGCATTGCGGGCCACAAGTGGCGCGGGTCATCTGTCCCTTTGCGCTGTCCTGCGACGCTGAAGGGCTGGCAGGGGAAGCCGCCGCTGAGTACGTCGATGCGTCCCCTATACTGAGTTGCGTCGAATGTTCTGACATCATCATAAAGCTTTGAGTTTGGGAAGTGGTGAGCCAATACCTTTTGGCAGAATGGGTCCAACTCACAATGAAATACGTTTTCCCATCCCATCCACTGCGCCGCCAGGTCGAAGCCTCCGATGCCTGAGAAGAGCGAGGCGTGAGTCATCAGAAGTCTTCATCTGGTGTCTCTCCAATTCCGAATCCCAGCTTCGACAGATACGCCCGCTTCTTATCTCTGAGCCTTTGAAGCTCGACGTATTCTGGGCGCGTCTTCAGATATCGCTGGCCCTTGTCGCCTTGCGTTTCATAGTGCATCCCTTCG
>TARA_R110000744_G_scaffold312424_5_pt1 | contig 19430 bp, 29 predicted proteins | sample TARA_R110000744 | Tara Oceans TARA_R110000744 (sample SAMEA4398083) | marine metagenome | biome: Polar Biome; feature: [DCM] deep chlorophyll maximum layer (ENVO:01000326); material: water (ENVO:00002006), including particulate matter (ENVO:01000060) such as... | depth 36 m | reverse complement strand
CCTATTATCCAAAAATACACTCCCTTGGTTAGCCGCAGTAAATTGAACTGCTCCTGCTGAGTATAGGTCGTAACCTTCTGTTAGGACTGTCTGCCAATCAGGAATGTAAAGGTCATAGCCAGACTCAATTTTCACATTTTGGGAGTACCCTGTTGTGGTAATTGACAATAGCGATAATGTGAGTCTTAAATCCATTTCTTTTATTTATGTGTTCTATAAACTAATGCTTTTCCTGAAACTAATTGTAATGTTTTCATTACAAAATGGTAATGGCCTGGTGCTAAACTTAGAGTTGAAATATCTCCCCCTTCAACATTTGTAACTGAAGTTGCATTCAATACAGCAGCTTCCAGTACGTATAAAACATAGCCGGGATTTTCTGTAAAATCATGTAGAGTTGTGTCATCTACTAAGTAAGGATTTGTGCTTGTTAACCCTACTCCAATTAAATGGTCTATAGCTCTTTTTATTTCTGACATAATAATATTTTTAATTGATTGTTATAATTTGAGTATGACTTTGACTTGGTAATATAGCGTTTTCCATAACGTAAACACTATGAGGATAAAATACTCCCCCTATTTCTACAAGTACTGTACCTACTTGATGCCACTCTGAAGTAACATCAACTGGATAATTTGTAACATCTACAGCAGTAGTAATAGAATATTCCTCTGGACATACAACTTTATATTTTTTCTCTGTAATACCTGTAACAAAAGTAAACTGTTCTCCTGATAAAGCAACCTTAGTTAAAGCCAATACCTCAGATGAAGTTACAGGAGTCGGTTCTCCTACACCCCAATAAACGTATACTTGTGCTGATGGGGGTATTACTGGTGTTGTATTTCCTTGAAGATTATGCTTTGTGTAAATCACCTCAAGTCTATTTCTCATAGACTCATTATCAACAGAGTCCTCCAGATTTTCTAGTAGATAATCTAAAGTCATAATCCATTGACTTCTTGAAGATTTACGCAGCAGTCCTTGAACTTTACGCATAACTTCATCTTCTTCGAATACTTCCTTATACCCCATTGTTTAAAATTTTTACTCCATTCAAAATAGATAAGGCTAAAAATTCTTGCTCTGGCACACCACCTGTACCACAAGCAATACACCTTGTAGAGGCTCTATTATACACTATGATGGCTCTTACTGAGTCATTGGCAATAGTATACATCTCAATAGCTTTAAGCTCTTGTAAGAGAAGCTCATCAAGTTCTTCATACAGAGTTTTAAATAATAAACAAGAGTATGGAGCGGATAAATCTGCAATAACTGATATTAGTGTAGAACCTAAATCATATGTGATTGTGGTGTATACGATACCAGTTCCAACAATAGATCCAGCATAAGTGTGAGTTGTTCCTACAGTGATAGGAGCTCCTAAAATTACTACAGTAGCATCCATTTGAGTGATACTTACTTCAGTTGGAATACTAGAATGATCTATTACTAAATCTAAAATACCCTCTTTTATTGTAAATGTTTCAATCGTCATAGTACAAAATTAAAAAAGGGGACAAGGATTGCTACCCTTATCCCCTTTAAATTGATAATTATTTTATTTGCTTACTGAGCGAAGTAGCAAGCAATAGTTTGACGTTGTGTTCCTGCCTCTGCTCCAGAGTAGTTTTTTACTCTAAGAACAATATTGCGAGAGTTGTAAGTTCCACCTACTGCTGCTGCAAACTGAGGGTCTCCATTAGCAGGGAAATCTGCTTCTCTGTTTAAGTAATCAGAATCATATCCTGCATAAAATTCTTCCATAGCTGCTACTTGAGCGTATGTTCCAAATCCTACTGTTTTAGCCGGAGATAATACTGTACCTACTGTTCCTACTCCTGCATTAGATGAAGTTCTATCATTCATAATTGATGATGGAGCCGCTAATGTAAGACGGAAGTTAACTTGTTTACCTTCCCATTTCGCTTTCACGTATGGTTGAGCAACACCAGTTACAGTAATAATTGAAGTTGCTACTGTTGCTGTTGCAATAGCTACTGGTAAAGAATCTAATCTTTTCTTCAATGAAGCATGAAGTCCTACTGCTACTAAAGCTGCTGTATCCCCTGTTTGAGCTACATAGTTTCCGTAGAAATAAATCTCATCTTGTTGAGAAATTAATCCACCGTAATTAGGTACTGCTAATTTAAGAATATATTGATCTCCTGCTATAACTGTAGCCGGTACAGTAAATGTGTCAATCTGCTCAACTGGAGCTGCGTAAGCTTTTGTAGATTCTTCAACAATGTCTGCTGTTAAAAAAGGTCCTCTACGATAGATTTCGCCATTTAAAGCATGATACATAATAGAAAATTCGCTTTTCTTTGATCCGTTTGCTAATGATTCTGCTGCTGCTAGAGCAGGTGTAGCATAAGTTTTACCGGTTGTAGCTTGATAAGTAATCTCACCTGCTGCCGGAGTAGCTACTGTTCCTACTCCTACTGGAGCTGCTGCTGTTGAAACAAAAGCTGTTAAGTGTTGATTTGCGCCTCTAAGTGCCATAATAATTTTGTTTTATATGTTAATATTTTTAATCTTTCTTATTGTCTGTGGGAGGTGCTAATATTCCCCTGATGTCATTAACCGCCTTGGTTGTAGCCATATTGATTATAGTGTCAACACTGTCGTCAGATAACTGACTTGTTGTCTCTACACTGACACCACTAATTTCCAAACCTAGTAATGAGAAGTCCTCAAGAACTATTGGATTTGGATACTGGCAGTAAATATACAAATACTTTGTCAAAGTCTGGTTGGTATAAATTCTAAACTCTTCAGAAAATGTTACCCTGTACCCGATATTTTGATCTGGCATTCTAAAAGGATTTTGAAGAGTGTAGTGTATATCATTATAATCTAAAGGTATTGTAGGTACTTCATCATTGATTTCCTCAAATACAACTTCCATAATAACATTGTTATCAATAGGAGTTGAATAATATTTTGGAGTCTGTGTAAAGTCCGTAGAACCTAAAGATACTTCAACTAGAAGTGGTCCAATCAGATGTCTTAGTTCATCTGTATACTCATATGCTTTTAATGTAGCTCTGACAAATACTAATTGCGCTTCAGATAAGTAGAGAGATTTTTTATATTCATCCATGATGAATCCACCTACAGCCTTCTGTACAATTGTGTCAAATTTATTACTAATTTCCTCCGTTGTCATACTACAAAAGTAAATAAAGTTATGTTACGTGAGGACACCTTTCGGTAAATCCCCACTACAACATAAGCTATCGTTTATTGGCTCTTTGGAACTTGTTGTTCTGGAACTCCAATGTATGTTTTTACAGCAAACTGAACAGCCATTTCTACTAGAAGTCTATGCTCATCGTCATCTACAACTGGTGAAGTCTGTGCTTGCAATCCGTTAATTGTATCTGTACCACTAAGCGTCTCTAAAATTACAGGACTTGGGTACTTCACAACTCTACGAAAATATTTGTCAAGAGAGAAATTTAAAGGAGCAAATACTTCAACAATATCCTCCCCATATAGCATGTAAGCTATATTTTTTGGTGGGAATTTATATGCAGATAAATACATACTCTTTATAATTTCTGGTCCAACTAAAGTAACTGGTAATGTACCGCCTATGCCATCAACTAAATGTTGATCTAACATTACAAATACATCAATTGCAGGGAATAATCTTGAGCCTGGATAACTCCCTGGCCCAATACCTGCTAGTGTATTCGTATCAATAATGCTACGTATACTATGCAAGTCGTTGGCAAGAGCTTTTTGTTTGACTAGTGCCTCTTGAGCATGAGTGAAACAAGTCGATCTCTCGAAATTGTCTAACCCTTTACTCCCATTGGTGTCTAGGTCTTCAAAAATAATCTCAAACTCTACAGCTAATTCCTCGTTGCTCATTACTTATTGTTGAATTTTTCTACTGTCTTTTTGCTGATTGCTAAACGAATATCTCCGTTAGCTTTATCTTTAATGAATACTGCGGCATTTTCAATAGTGGCAGTTGAACCTTTAAATGCTAATGGAGTACCTTCATAGTAATACATTTTGCTTCTAAGTTCTACAGCGCCTACGACAACACCCATATGTAATAATCCTTTTTCAATGAACAAGGTATCTCCAACTGTAGCAATAAATTTAGCGTGACTTGATTCAACTGAATCATTTACTAGTCTCATTAAATTCTCACTATCAATCTCAGGATGTACTCTCGCCCCAGTATTGAGGATATACATAATCATTTTTTCTCTGGATTCTTCAAGTTGACCTAACAATTTGTAAGCCTCTTTCTTCACATCCATTTTAGCATTTTTGCTTTTAACCTCTTCATTACCTGCAACTCTAACAAATCTGTAAGTGTTACGAAAGCTGATACTATCAACGTTCGGTGCAATGTAGTTGTCATAAGCTTGAAGAACTTTGTCCCTCAATAGATCGTAAGGATCATTTGTATCTAGGTTCATTCCATACTTAGGAAGATCAACTTTCACTGATTCTAAATAAGCATTGTTTCTTTTACCTGGATTTAAGTCTCCTTTTTCTAATCCCAATCCTTCTCGAATATACTCCTCTTCTTCTACGGTTAAGACTAGCGCGAACTGGCCTGTACGTGTTCGGAGTACTGGTAGTGTGTCGATTGACCCATCTAACTTCCCATCGGAAAGAGGATGTGATTTATCGTTTACACCATGCATTTTCTTATCTGACGGGATGTATTTATATTTTACAGCTCCCAAGTCTAGGGCCGTAGTTGTAGACGACCCTAGATTAGTTTTTGTTTCTGACATATTAGCTTATGTTATATTTGATTATTGAAGAATTGATGGAAGGTATGCTACTGTACGTCCTGGATCAACGATGGCAGTACCAAAGCTTCCGTAACGTGTATAGATAGCTGAATCTTCCATGTGACCCATATTCTGAATGTTTCTCTCTCCTGTGAAAGGATTTCTGAAACCAGATTTGTAACCCCAATCGTCACCTCTTTCTAACTCTACTTTGTAGATGTTAGGAGAATCAGTAGAACCAATGAAGTAGATATCATATCTGTAAGACTCTGCAACACCACCACCTAAATGAGGAGCTTTCAGTTTATTTCTTACTTTAGAATCATACATTGGATCAGTCTCCACTTTGATGTGGTAACCCATTGGTGATAAGAACTCAGTGAATTGGAATCCTGCAACAAACGCGTTCGAGTGCATCGGTGAAGATGTCTTAGCATAAGTTTGAGGATTAGCTGTAGTAAGAGCTGTCCACCCTGTTGCTACATCCATTACTGCTTTATGGAATTGTGAAGCTCCACGTTCTCCTGTTCTCATTAGGATAGTTCTGTCACTAAATTCTAAACGGCCTTCACCGATATCAAATAGTAAGTTCTCTAATTGTGCTAGTGAGAATTTATCATAGAAAATCCTGTTTGCAGATTCTTGCTGCTCACGAAGACCCATTCCTTGCTTAATGAAGAAACCTGATTGACCAACGTTGAAATAACGTCCATCAGCACTTCTGTTTGAACGAGCAAATGCACAAGCATGAGCTTTTTCATAAGACCATGTTTTTTCAATAGTCCACTCAACAGCAGGCATCCAAGCCATAGTTTCGATTTCTTGATCGCCACGTTTCAATAGAATTGAAGTCGCAACTTTTTTACCGATATTCTTTCCTGGCTCTTTATGTTGGATACGTAAAGTAGTCATTTCGTTTCCTACACGAGCAGGAGAAGCGAATGTAACTTCACCACCTTCAGTAGAAACGTAATCTTCTACAGGAGAGAAATCTTTAGACCATCTCTTATCAGCGATAAGTTCAGATCCTGGCATACCATTTTGGTTATTCCCCATCAACTCACCACGGAATACAAGGTTTGTACCTTCGTAATAAGCGTCAGAAGTTAAACGAACTTGATAGATTTCGTTTTTCTCACCAACAATCATATGCATTTTTGAGAACGGTGCTTCCTCAGGGAATACAAGCTCAATAGCTTCACCATTTGCTCCAACGTTATTGTCTGCGGCAGTTACAACAGCACCTCTAAAACGTGCTTCAACTAGTCCAACATTCATTTCATTGTCACCGGTAATATCCCAGTAGAAAATTCCTTCTTCCGCCATTTTTGAAACGGGGAATTGATTTAATAATGTGTCGAGATTTCTAACTCCTTCAGAAGATAGTAATCTAGTAACGCTTTTTTTCAAGAACTGTGGTTTGTTCTGGAACATGATACCCAAGTGATTCTCGGTTACCATACCAGTTACAGTCTTCATCGCATTAAATTGATACGGCATTAACTTACTCATAGTATGTATATTTATTTGTTTAACATTTAATTTTTATATTAGATCATCAACGGTATTCATGTCAATGACGTTTGAATTAGATTTCTGTGACGCTGGTCTTGAGATGTCTGGCGAAGCACTGATAGTACTAACAGCATCTCTAAATTGTCTACTCACTCTCGACTCTGCATTTCTGTCAAATGCTTTCAAATTTTTGAAACCATCTGTAACTAAATACAGATAAGAAAGTGTGTGCTCGAAGTCGATAGGATTTTCTTCCTTAAACTTCATCAGTTGGTTCATAGGTTCTCCGGATGGAGTATAAGCTACTGGAGTATTCACTAAGTTTTTCAACTTTGTTACTGTTCCATCATTTAGCTTTCTACCTAAAACTTCTTTTCTTTCTAAAGCTGTATTAAAATCTGATATCCTTTTACTCTCAGCATCTTTCTCGGCTTTTACACCATCTGCGGCTCTAGTCTTTTCGGCAGTAAGCATACTATTCAAGTTCTCATTACGAGAACCAAGCAGTTTAAATGCCTCTTTTCCTAATGTACCATTAGCTTTAAATAATTCAGCGTATTCAGCTCCATCTAAACCTTTATGGTTAAACTCACTTACTACGACCTGCATAGCTAACTCTTCATTAGAGATTAAAGATTCTTCTGTAATCTGTGCAGTGTTATCAATTGCTGATTGAATTCTGTCAATCTCATTGATATTTACTCCTTGATTTTTATAGTCAAGAATCTCTTTTTGTCTGTCAGTTAATCTAGATTGAACCTCTTTATCAAAGGCTGATGCTAAATCTTCTTCAGACTCGATTTTAATTTCTTCTTCTCCTGCAAAGAACCCTCTCCCTTTTAGTATCTCGGCTACACCTTGATACATTACCGCATCGGGATTTGATACGTCTACATCTTTAAGTTTCACTTCATCAAGTAAGTCTCCTGTACTTGGGTCGAATGTAACTTTAATCGGTTCTCCTGCTTCATCTAAAACCTGATCTCCATTTTCATCGAGTTCAAATTTATCTTCTTCCTGAGTTTGATTAAATGGATTCTCACCACCTCCTAATGTAAAATCTTCGCCTCCGAGGTCTTCGAACTCTTCGACATTAATAGGACCGCTTATGTCATCTGTATTCATGTTGCTGTTGTATTACGACCTTAATAGGTCAAAATTAATAAATAATAATTCGTATATGTGCATAAAATTGTGACTACCTTTCTCAAACTACAGGCTAAAGACCCTTACAGCTTTTCTAAATAGTCTAATGTTTTCTATAGGTCCACCATCGTATTCTTTTGCTCTAAGATAACGTTGATGTGCAAGTTCCGAAGAACCATAATGACCTAGGAATATTCGGACGTTATCTATACTTATTTGAGCTGAGTATTTTCCTCGTTGCTTACTAAAAGAAACACCTGGAGGATAATGGTTGTAGTTAGTATCTTCTACAACAAGGTTCTTCAGACTGACATTAGTCTTAACCCCGTCAATAAATCTAATAATCTGTGCATGCTTATTAGGTATGTGATCCATATAAGTCATTGCTAAAAGAGTATGGATTAAAAAGTTAGTTGATATCCCATACCTACTAAGAGTAGTTTGCAAATATCCCTGTGGGCTCTTACATGTTTTGAGTAATGTGGCAGGCTTAAAGCCCACCTCATCTAATCTCTTTACAACTCCAGTAGTTGAAATTCCATATACGCCTTCATAACCTGGTATGTCCTTATACTCCACTAGCCGGTGCTTTAGATTCTTGTTTCTTAATATTTAATTCTTTATCCTTCAAACCAAGTTCAGCTTGTTTATTTTGATTGTCATTAAAGTTCTTATCCATGTCCTTTTGCATAGACATAATATTGGCTTTATAATCCATATCCTTGCCTTGACCATCCATCATGTTATCTTCACGATTCATCTGCATATCCATTTCTTTCAACTTGATTTTAATCTCAGCATCTAGATCAGCTCTGTACTTATCCATTTCGAGCTTTTTGTCCTCGGTCTCTTTTTTACTATCAATCTCTGCTTTGAATGCTGCTTGGTCAGCTTGAGATTGTTCTTGTGCCTGAGCTTGACTATTTTCTTCGTGCTCTTCGATAAGTCTACGTTTCTCAGACATAGAATCAGAAAAAAGTACATCGAAAACGAAAGAAAATTCTCCACCATTTTGCATATAGGCCTGGGCAGCTTGTTCGAGTATCTGTTTATGAGCATTAGCTTTAGTTGAGTTTGTTACAAATACGCCTAAGTCAGCATTAATAAAGTCTTCTTCAGTAACTTCAAGAATTTCTCTTGTGCTACCATCTACAATATTCTGCAGTTTCTTAGGATTATCTTTCAAAGCGTGTTTAGCCGCTTCAATAAATACATTCAATACTTTAGACTTTAACTGGGAGTGCATGAATGCTGACCATTCAGTCATATGAGATGACTGAGATGTTGCTCTCTCAATACCACCTACGGTTTCTCTGTTTGATACTGCACCTTTACGTTGTGGCATTACACCAACTACTTCAGACATAGCATTTTCGAGGTACTCTCCTAAATTAATTAGCTGCTGAATATAATTCCCGAAGTCTAATTGAACTAATTGGTCATGTCCTTGTGCAACGTTTCCTGCTAATTGCCCCATTGCAGGGCCCTTCTTAACCTCTTTAAATGAATCAGTAAACTTAACATTATACCTGGTCATGTATCCTAACCATTTCTGTGTATCCCAGTTGGTAGGCTTCTTAGCCATATCCATTTCAAGGATAGGTCCAATGTTCTTTGACATCGCTACAATGATATTATCCATAATCACATCATATAGATATTGGTATGGCTTCATTCTAGACATCGGAGGAGTAACTCTTCTCTGATTGATATTAAATACCGCGCCAACAATACCAGGATGGGACTCTACTAAAGAGCTTAACTTGTTGTATATGATAGGAATAGGATGTGCATCAACTACAATATCAGCAGCGATTAACGTACCAATCCACCAATCATAAATCCAGATGGACTCTTTTACAACCTCACCAGGAAGTAGTCGGTAGTTCTCTGAAACAACCTTGATTTGGTCAACACCTGTAATAGGATCAGGATATAAAATTTTCTTTACTTTCTTGTAGGCTTTCCATCTTACCCGTAGGTGACGGATATTTCCATTTGAATCCACGTAGTTAGAAGACAACTCATTTCCCATGATTTCACCAACAACCCTAGGCTTAAACTCGTAAGTCACATCCCCATAAGGTTTATCATAAATCCCAAGACCTGCCTGGAAATCAAGGATTCTGTCTATCTCATCAGTAGATAGCTTGTCCCCATAACGTTCGATAAGTTGACCTGATGAGTAATGGTCCTCAACTACAATGATATCTGAATCTTCAATCCTGTTAGAATTACCTCCACCATAAGCTCTCATCTTTACTGAGTTAATTACACGTAGAGTAGGCTCATTATTTACGATATCTATTTCATAAGCCTCTTCACCGGTTAACCACATACGTCTATAACCTTCAACAAAGGTTTCCATCATACCCAGTTCTTCCCAGTAATGATTAAGTAATGCCGAAGCTTTCTTATCTACGACATCCTTATGCCCATATTTAAGTTTCCTCTTTAGAGCAGTTACCTCCTGCTTTAAAGCTTGCTCATCTCCTTGCCATTCTTCTTCCAATCGTACTACCTGCTCTTGTACGTATACCCTAAGTCTTTCGGCTTTCTCATCAATAGCAATATTATTTACTACATGTACAAGAGGTTCATAAGGTCTATTGATTTCCTCACCAACTAGTAGGTCGATAATAGGGGCGGCAATTGGATAATGTTGCAATGCTCTGGTTGTATCAATAGTCTTTAGATCTAAAGGATTTACTACTCGGACAAAGTCCTCTGCGTGTATTATACCATTATACAGATCAATGTTTGTAATCTTATTTTCGACAGAATCACGTATGACTGAAGATGAATACAGGGATAAAGTATTTCCTGCATAAAGGAGTACTTCCTTTGCCCATGCTTTAGTTTTACTATTTGCCGGTAACTTAAATTTTGGTAGAGAGAGATATGACATTCTTAAAAGTTTAGTTCGTTTTCTTCTTGATTTGCTGCCAAAGGTACGGAACTTGCTCCAAATTCATCGAAGAAAGAGTCGCCTTCATACTCAGATGTTGGTCTATCTTCTGAAAATCTATTATATTCTGTTGCTTTAGTAAGCTCCTCACGGTAAATGAATAGCATGTTACCACAAGAGACCTTATCGTAATTACCCATGGGCTCCCACATACTACACTCACGAAGGTACTCCAAATCTTCCACAGTCTCTGCTCCACGTTTTCCTTCATAATACATATGAGATTTACGTAACCACCCTGCTTGAAGTTCTCGACCCCATTTGTTAGTGTTTTGATTAGCCCTGGTTCCTTTGTCCTTATTACCTATGTTCTGTTTTTTAGCAGCGAATCCTTTATCCTTTAGAATTTGAGGAGTATCAGCCAAGTATCTTAATGCATTATGATTATTAAAGAACCCATAAAGTCCTTTCAAGTTATTCTCATAGTTACATGATGCGTTATACATCATACAAGCAGCAAGAACTTGGTCATAATCATCAGCAGTTATAGTTTTACGTCCAATGTACCACGCAACTATATCGTCTTTCCATAAATCCATGATTTGCCAAGAGAAAAGAGAACCACCGCCACCGTCATCCTCAAGTGTATCAACACCCATAATATAACGGCCCCACGGAATACTCCCGTCTCCGTGTGTTTCAGGCATGGTCTTAATAACAGCCGCAGCCATATGCTGCTGTTTACCTAAATAAGGGTAATCTAAAATAGGTTTACCCCCATGTATAAAAGATGCTTTTCCATTACTCCTAGCAAAATTACCGTGATGGTGATGCTTAGTAACAGTCATGTAATCGTTTGATAACTCAGATATACACATCTTCAATAGCTCCCTTGGGAACATTGAATGCTGCATTGAAATAATAGACTCAAGTGGTGTAATAGCACCCTCGGCTTTCTTCTGAGCAAATGCTTCAGCATCCTGCAGTTCAGTCTGTAATATATGTCTTTGTTTGAATATTGAGACTAGGTTCATAACAACATCGGTAGTACCGTTATCATTATAAGATCTTGGTCTGTTCATGTATTCACCCATAAAGAAACCACACCTAGTATTAGTAGCATTCTTATCAAACACATTAGGGATATCATATACGGAGTACCCCTTCGGTCTAAAGAATAGATTGGTAAGTCCGAGGAAATCTGAATGCTCATCACCACCCGTACCCATAGCAATCTGTATACCGAATACATTACCTTTATCATCAAGTGATTTCTCAACAATACCCCAAGATTTAATCAGAGTTTTGTTAGATCCTGCCTCCTCTTGAATTACAAGTTTGGCACGCTTACCCCTTGACTTCTGTGGGTTTAGTGTATTTACTGCGGCTACTTCTGATAGGAATCCAGTCTTTACATCTGTATGCTTATCCTTCACACCTGATTTGATGTGACCCATGCTGCTGTTAAGTTTATTTTTTCTATACGCTGTATTATTTTGTATGAATGCTTCTTGCTCCGTCACTTTCTCCATAATGCCGTCTTCATAGAAATATGAATCTGATGTCGCCATAACAAATGAAGAAGAACGTCTAATTAAGAAGTAATTCCTTAATGTCATATTAGCAGATTTAAACGATGCACCCATACCCCTACATTTAAGTAAAGCTGCAAAAAGTCCACGTTGTTCTGCTTGTTCTAGATAATGGAAATAGAAATAATCAATCTCCCATAAATCTGGGAAGAACTCCTCTCTATCAGCTCTTACTTTTCCATACTCATTAACTTCTTCACCTTCTTCTGCTTCAGTAGCTTGGATTCTACCATAGTTCCAATACCAGTAATTATACCCTGAGATCCACTCGCCAGTAGTAGGGTTTATCATCCCTTGAAGTCCACGCTTTTTTTGTTCATCCCAGTGTTTCCTGTACGGAGACCTTGGGTCTTTTGATTTTTTAGTCGCGCTATAGTACCCGTGTTTCTCGTAATGAAGTCTATCCTGAATGAAGAAGTCCATGTCTTCAAGGATGTGAGGTTTAGTTACATCGACCTCAATCCTACCTTTTTTATCACGCTTCATTTCTATAGCTCGCTTTCTCTCTGGAGAAATTAGCTGCTTTACAAATTCAACTGAAGAGCAAAACTCAACAAGTTCCATGTATACTTCGTCCGGAAGAGACTCTTTTAAGTCTTCATCAATATCTGTTTGATACTCGTTAGTGGCTAATAAAATTTTACTCATAGATATTTTCTTCTTTACCTCCGTAGATATCAATTTTATTCTTGTTGGCTTCAATCAATCTTACTCCGAAGTCCTCCAAATCTTTCTGTTGTTTGGGTAGCAGTGAGTTAACCATAGCAAATTCTTTCGAATCAACATAGGTTCCATCTCCAATGCTTTCCATTTCTCCATCTTCATTAGGCTCTGTGCGTAGTGGCACTAAAGTCATATTTTCAGCGTAATCTCGAAGTTTGAAAAGATTATTGTGCATCACACGATACAAAGAATTTTGCTCCTCATTGTATAATTCACGATACAGATCGACAGCTCTTATAAAGATTCGACCACTAGGTTTCAACTCTTTACCTCTATGAACAAACTTCTTTACTAACTCAGATCGTTTCTTTTCATCGGGCTCCATCAAGAAGAACCGGGAATCAAAGTGAAACATATAATGCAAATATGCAAAAGCAGATAAGGCTAATTCCTCATCTGCTAATGATATTATATGCTCATATAACTTTCTAAAATCGCCGATAACATACGCTTTCTCGACTAATTTAATAGTATCAAATTCATCTATATGTATCAGCATAATCTTATTTTTTAATTCTATACTTAATTGAACGGTCTGTCATAAACAAGTATTCAGTAGTTCCAATCTTTTCAAATGGAGGATGAATAGTTTCTACATTACCAATGTCATGTCCTCCTGGCTTACTAGACCTTGGGAAAGTTTCAACGTTAATTTTGATCCAGTCACCAACCTTTACACTTGAATTTGAACCGGCTGCAACAACAACTTGTCTCTCAGATAAGAGCTGTTTTGTAATTAAAGCACTCTTAATTGAATGTGCAGATGTTACTATGTTGGAGAAAAATACATCAATTTCCGGAACTAAACAACTTCTACCTTCAGGAGATTCATATTGTTTTGGCATTTGTACAATACCTTTTTCTTCTTTACTTACTTCTTTCATCTTTAGCTTTGTTATAATTTATAATTTTATTTTGTTGTCGGACTATTGAATCTTTCATTGGCCCATTCATTATTCTCATCCATTGCTCATCGGATATTCTCCCGTGTTCATACAAGTTCATAAACATTTGAGCCTTTGATACAGCTACATATCCTCCAAACATCGGAGTCTGAACTCTGTTTATACCGGTGGATAAATCCATACTTATATTAATACTTCTAACTTTATCCTGATAATATTCTTTTGACATGGCTACAACTTCCTGTACTTCAGATGCACTTATACCATACTTCTCAGCAACTATTTTTCTGGCTTCCTTTTTAGCTTTATTACGCCATCTAGCTATTGTAGTATTAGACATGCTTAAATGTTATAGTTGTTTGACCATCTTCAGGAACACAAATAGAATTAATACTCCCTACATCAAAAAATCCTTTAGCCTTTAACCCACGTATATAATTCTTGAAAACACCGAAGGACATGTTTAGTTCTTTAGTAATTGCACCCAATACTTCAGGCATCTTTAATTCTTGGAATGGGTCGAAATCTTCTTTAGCTTTCTTATTTTTCAACTTACTTTGTAGTCTAACTAACATCTTATATCTGTAAACCATAAGCACAGCAACGTCTAGTTCTCTTGGGGAAAATCCCATGAGTCCTTGAAGAGCTAGCAGATACTTTCTGATGTACTCTTTTTCACTATCCGCTGTTACCGTCATAGTACAAATGTATGTAATTTCTACGCTAGTTAAGAACATTTTGTTACATTTGTAGTAACAGAAGATAGAATGAGAGTTACAATGGACGATATGGTGATAAAAGAATTAGGAGTTACAACAGCTCGTATTACTGAAATTATCTATGAATCTCAGCCTCACTATAACAAAGCTAAATTACGATTATCAGAAATTGCTGAGGTCCTTAGACTCACACCTATCACTGTAAGAAGAAGTATTGAACAACTTATTAAAAAAGGGTATTTCAAAAAAGTGGGTAGAAGTGAATATGCTTTTACTATAAAGTTTTTTGAAACCTTCACTGATTATCCTGTTTACGAAATACATAAAATCTAATGGCAACACACGACAAAGAATCATTCGAAGATTGGGTTAAAGAAAATAAGGATTTACTTTCACACCATAAGATTAAGGGTCCTATCGCCAGGATCATTTGGGAAGCAGGAAGAGTTAGTGCTTTCAATTCCTACATCCAAATGATTTCTACTGGTGAAATTATTATTGCTTAGTTGATTTATTCTCGCAAGTAGTAGCTTTAACCATACCTTTATCAGCTTCTTGAGCTTTAATTCTCAATATCTGGCTGTATTTGATATTCATCCAAAGACTAGTTTCTTGAATCATCACTGTACTAAGCAGCTCATGTGCTTGAATATCAGTGTTACCATCATTTTTAGACTGCACCCTTTCTCTAACAACACAGGCTTCTAGCTTATCGGGGAGTAATTCGGAATTTAAAATAAATAGAACTTCTATATAACTTGGAGTAATTATCCAATTAACTTTAATTCCTATTTTCTCTACATTTACAATTAAATCAATTAGTTTTTCATACTGAAACTCACAGTCTCTAGATGAGGTAGAGTCCTGCCAGGGGATAACAACTTGATCTATTTTGTCTAATGCTACTTGAAGTTTTTTATCCATAAAAGATAACTCTCTTTCTTCTAATTTTTTCATTATGGTATTTTATAATTTATACTGTTTAAATATCTTCTTCCTTCGAAACTCAAAGAAACATTCGTAGTTTCAAATAATTTACTTAACCCTCTTGTCCCTAATTCTGAATAGAGTCTTTTCAATTGAACCTTAGTTAAATACTGATCTTCCCGAACTTTCTTAGCTTTTGTCGCTTCTATCATTTCTAACATTACATCAATTATCTTTACGTCAAATTTCTCTGAAGTTGGTACTTGAGTAGTAATTTCTTGAAGGTCTTCCTTTAATTGAGTACCCACGTTTATCACACCAAAGCTGTAACTAGGGGTATCATTGTACTTGATTTTGTCCTCTGTTTTCTTACCTTTTTCCATATCCTTCTGTTCTTCTGAATCCTCTTGAATTTGTCCCGACTCCATCTGAGCTAAAGTCTCCCACCGTTTTGCAAGTTGGGCAATCATCTCCTGTCGATACAATACCTTTTCTGTTCGGGTCATATTTGATAATGATTTTCCTAGGGATATATACTTCTCCATAGTCCTCGCAGTCTTTATTGTTACATTTATACATCTTCTGTGAAATTTACGAGTGCTTTAACCATGGCATATTTATAAACTATTTCTGACTTCAACACGTCTAATTCTTCCATCAACGATTCTCGCTGATTAGGAAACTTTTTAATAGCTGTTGTCACCTGTTTGATAGCCTTTCTAAAATCATCAATCTCTTGAAAGATTTCAATTTTAGCCATCTCCATTTGTTCAGCATCTATAATTCCTTGAGTTTTTTCTCGTGCACTTACTTCAAAGTGCGGTGTTTGTTCTTCCATTATAATAATTTTGTTCCGTTAAATACTAGTTGCTCCCGGATGGAAGCAAACTTTGATAAAGTTGAGTATGAAGTTTTTAATTCCTTAACCATTACTTTTGTAGGCCACCCTAATTCTATTAAGTCATTGTATAGTAAGAACTTATCTAGCTCTTTAGCTGATTTAAAGTAACGATGTTCTGAAGCATCAGATAACATCTGAAGAGTCCTTTCACCCATATGAGTTCTAACTGACCTCAATGTTCTAAAACCTTTTACGTAATCTAAGTTTGTGTGGACCGTTTTATCAGTCACTTTAATGTGGTCAGTACTCTCAATTAAGTACTCAGCCATATTATGAATAAGAGCTTCCTTTAACTTTCTATTCTTTGTATGACGCATTTGCATCGCCATTTGTCTTTTCTCTTCTTTAGAAATTAAGGAGAACTTCGAGAATAATATTAGTTTGGTAGTTGTAGGTTCCCACTGGTTGTGATTTTCTTTCTCCCTGGAATCCTTAATTACTTTTTGGATGGTCTCATTATTTACAACAGGCTTCCCATTTCTGAATAATACCATTGTATGTATGATGTACTCCGCCATTTTCGTATCATTCTCGGGAGACATACAAGCGTTTAAATAAAGAAGGTCTTGTACAAATCTCTCAAGTAGTGATGAAACCGGTGAAATAATCTTATGGCTGAATGAATAACTCATGTTTGGATAACGCAAATCATGGTCAGATAAGTCCAAAATTTCCTCGTAATCTGTGCCATTCCACACCTCAATCGTCTCATAATTAAACGGTTCGTAAATGTCCTCTATGGTGATATGACTACGAAAGCTTGTACTCTTTATAAAATTATCCTTATTCATACTACAAATATAGGGAATTTTTTTGTAGTGAAACTAGAATATTGTATTTTTGATAAAAATAATACTATGAGTTATTGGACAGTAGAAAATGAAGAGGACTATATGCAACTAAAAGATGCTCCAGAAATTGTACAAGATCAATTTGATTCCAGAGAAAGTCGGGAATTTAATCGGTATGGTGGAATCGCTTCACCAGTAGATCCAGGTAGAACTATGTCTTTTCAACCTAGTATACTTGATGATGGCCCTACAAGTACTACAAAGGGTATAGACCCTTTTAGAAATGAAGGATTCAGTATATATATCACTAAAGATGAACAAGTAGAGCGTACTCAGAAGACTAATCAATTCACAGTGAGCTCTGTTGTAGCAGCATTTGCAAGTGGTACTATTGTCAGAGCTATTGGAAAAGAGGTTAAAGAAATAGCTACTCCTATACTTAAAAAAATATGGGCTAAAAGTAAACCTACACTACTTAAAATATGGGAAGTAATTTATAACTTATAATATGAGAAATTTACACATAACAGAATTTAGATTAAAAGCTTTAGGCTATACTAAGCATACATGTGACTACTGGTGTGCTCCACCGCCTGCTCATGGAGGAACATATAGAATTGATTTTAGAGCAACGGTCTGGTTAAATATGAGTACACCTAAAAAAGGTACAGAAGAATGGAGAGCTTATCTCCCAATTAATGCAGACCCTTATGATGATACTAGCAGTAGTATGCCTACAATTCGTAGGTTTAAGACTTTAGGAGAACTAGCGGACTTCCATAAAGGAATGTGTGGTGGGTCTTTACCTTTAACAAAAATTATAACTGATGAAAAATAACTGGAGAGAAGACAAGGAGCTAGTAAGCTTTTTAGATGTTAGACCTGATGGCCTTGGAAAAGATTCTTTAATTAGAGCTTTCGATTTAATTAATAATATAGGGTGCTTTGTAGGTTTTGAGGAAGATAACCACTGGCTTGTAATAGTAGAAGGCGACAAAGAAATGGGACATGTCATTATGATAGACACTAGAAATCAAGGGAATACAAGTCTCACTATAGGAGTAAGAAGAGCCGCTGTAACAGCGGTAGAAAATTTAATAACTTATGGACCAACTTTTAATTATGAAAGATAAATATTATACGCCAACAATAGAAGAGTTTCATGTAGGGTTTGAGTATGAAGCTTTCATTAAAGGCGGAGCTACAGTCTTACCGAAGACCTTCCCAGATTATCCCAGAGCAGGTATTAGTTATGGTAGGTACGAGGGTAATCCTTTAGGTATTATAGAACATCTAATTAATGGTGACCGCATCAGAGTCAAATACCTAGACCAAGAAGACATTGAGAGCTTTGGTATACATAAAAAAGAACTAACTAAGAGTAATTCTATTTTTGAAAATAAAGAGGTGAGAATAGGTTTAAGCTACATAAAAGGAATGCCTTATGTTATTATATCTAAAGCAGGAATGTCAGCTTACGATAATGTGGTATTTCTTCCAACCTTTCGTGGGGCAATCAAGAACAAGTCAGAACTAGGTAGAATATTAAAACAAATAGGATGGGAGACAAAATAACAAGAGGGGATATTTACCCTTTAGCAGCATCCTTTGTTGTTGGTAGATTACCTACAGCATTGAAGTATATTAACATTGGCATTGGTGAGCAAGAAGATTACTTCAGGCTTACTACAGCTTTAAACAAAACTTTTGGTGAGGCTATTACACTAGGGGAAGGTTCAGCCTTTGCAAAAAAATATGACGCTATAGAAGCAATATTTTCTGAATTACTTGATAGACACTTGGATATAGTATGAACGTAATAGAATTTTAAAACAAATAGAGTAGTATGGGATGGTTTGCAATAATACTTTTTAGTGTACTATTCTTTGTATTTGATATCGCCATAAATTATGGGGACTATAAATACGGGAATGGAAGTCACTTTCTTATTAAAAATGTAAAGAAGAAATAGAGAGATGGAAGGAGCAGAATTAAAAAGAATGGGGGATATCATTGTATATCAGAAGCCCAACGGTAGATGGTATAACAAAAAAGCTTGGGATGAATTTCAACTGCAAAAGGTAGGTTGGGTTCTTGAAACTAGTGGAAAGCTAGGAAAAGAATTTCCTGTTGGCACAGACAAGATGAACTATGTAGGTGTCGAAGTACTCCTAAATGATCAGGGCGGTATGCAAGTAGAAGTGAATTGGTCTTGTGATAATTCTTGCTGTGGTTCAATGAGAACGCATGGTTGGGAAGAGTACTCACCTGAGGAACTTCAGAAGATTATTGATGAGGAAATAAAAGCTTACGATGAGTAAAAAATCTGAAGAACTCCTTTACGGTATTGTACAAAAGAGAATGGAAGAAGCCATCGCTGATGGTTATAAAAAGCGATGGCTCGATGGGAAGTCTTATCTACCAAGGGATAGCACAGGGTTTCCAGAAGGACTCGAACCTTCATCCTCCGGGTCGTAACCGGAGATACTGTCCATTGTACTATGGAAACATAGAAGGTCTGGAGAGAA
>TARA_R110000744_G_scaffold66321_1_pt1 | contig 19454 bp, 13 predicted proteins | sample TARA_R110000744 | Tara Oceans TARA_R110000744 (sample SAMEA4398083) | marine metagenome | biome: Polar Biome; feature: [DCM] deep chlorophyll maximum layer (ENVO:01000326); material: water (ENVO:00002006), including particulate matter (ENVO:01000060) such as... | depth 36 m | reverse complement strand
CTGTAGTCCTAGCCCTGAAAAAGAGTCAGAAACAAAGCAAGACACTACAAAAGTCGCCGAGCAAAAGGCACCTGAATTATCAGGTATAGACTTAACAGCAATTGATAAAACCGTTCGCCCTCAAGATGATTTATTTCGCCATGTGAATGGTGCATGGCTTGAAACCACAGAAATCCCTGGCGACAAGTCAAACTACGGTGTATTTAACGTGTTATACGATGATACCCAAGATCATCTTAAAACCATTATCCAAGAAGCTGCTGACAGCAACGCCGAGAAAGGCACAAATACGCAAAAATTAGGCGACATGTATAATAGTTACATGAACGTTGAATTAGCCAACTCGTTAGGCCTCTCACCACTTGAAGCTGAGCTTGATAGTATTAACGATATCAGTGATATGAAGCAAATATCGGCTAAATTTGGCGAGCTTTACACCAAAGGTATTGGCGGGATCTTCAATTTCTATGTGTCACCTGATGCCAAAAAGCCTGAAGTTGTTGGTATGTACTTAGTGCAAGGCGGCTTGACCTTGCCTGATCGTGACTATTACAGTAAAGACGAAGAAAAATTCGTTAACTTTCGTAATGCAACACAAACATACATGGCAGCTCTACTAGAAAAAGCTGGCGTAAGTAACCCTGTACAAGCCGCTTCAGAGTTAATGGATTTAGAAAAAGACATTGCCTCCAAGCATATCTCGCGCGTAGAAAGCCGCGACGCAGAAAAAAATTACAATAAACGCAGCACGCAAGAAGTAATCAGCCTAATGGGCAGTAGCTTTGACTGGCAGGCTTATGCTGATGCAAGTGGTATCGGCAGTGTAGATGAAGTCATCGTGCGCAATATGCCTTATTTTGAAGCCGTAGGCGAAATATACACTAACCATGACGTACAAGTTTGGAAGAACTACCTCACTTACAATTTGATCGATGCCTATGCCACGCGTTTAGATGAAGAGTTGGTAAACCTGCATTTTGATTTTCACTCGAAAACTCTCAATGGTATACCAGAGCAGCAACCTCGTTGGAAACGCGCTGTCGCCGCAACCAGTGGTGTGTTAGGTGAAGTATTAGGCCAGCAATATGTTGAGCGTCACTTTACTCCTGAAGCGAAAGCAAAAATGGATGAGTTAGTTAAAAACTTGACCAAAGCATACGGAGAAAGCATTGATCAGCTCGAGTGGATGACGCCCGAGACTAAGAAAGCAGCACGTGAAAAACTCGCGAAATTTACGCCTAAAATCGGATATCCAGATAAATGGTTGAATTACGATGATTTAGCCATTGCCGCAGACGACTTGGTGGGCAACTATCTGCGTTATTTCGAATTCGATCACGCAGTAGATGTAGCCAAAATTGGCAAACCTGTCGATAAAGCTGATTGGGGCATGACACCGCAAACAATTAACGCTTACTACAGCCCAGTGCGTAACGAGATCGTCTTTCCAGCGGGTATTTTGCAATCACCATTTTTTGATATGACCGCTGATGATGCCGTCAACTATGGCGCTATTGGTGCAGTCATAGGTCACGAAATCGGCCATGGCTTTGATGATCAAGGCTCAAAGTACGATGGCGAAGGCAATCTACGTAGTTGGTGGAGCGACGAAGATCGTGCCGCTTTCGATGTGCTTGGCAAAAAACTTGTTGCCCAATTTGATGCTTTTGAGCCAATCCCTGGTCAAAACGTTAACGGCGAGTTGACCCTTGGCGAAAACATTGGTGATTTAGCCGGTGTAACCATAGGTTACAAGGCATACCACATGTCATTAGGTGAAAAAGAGGGCAAGGTAATTGATGGCTTAACGGGCGATCAACGTTTCTTTATGGGTTACGCGCAAGTGTGGCGCAGCAAGATGCGTGAAGATGCTCTTCGCGCACGTTTGCTTAGTGACCCCCATTCACCTGGTGAGTACCGAGTAAACGGTATCGTTGGCAATGTGGATGCATTTTATAAAGCGTTTGACGTGAAAGAAGGCGACAATATGTATCTGAAACCAGAAGATCGTGTGAAAATCTGGTAGAGCAAACACCACAGATTTAAACAATTTGCTTTAAAAAAGCCAACTAGGGTTTCGCACCCTAGTTGGCTTTTTAGTATATTGCCAACCGGTTTGTGTCACCTAAACAGTACCAATTGTCCCTCGCTCGACGTAAACTTTATGTTATCCCTCAAATAGGAACGTCCTGTTGCAGCAACTTGAAATATTCCACATTGAAAGTCCTTGTATTGGCGTTTGCCAAGCAGGCCCGCGTGGATATTGCTTAGGCTGTTATCGCTCCAGAGAAGAACGTTTGCATTGGGTGAACTTAGACGACCAGGTGAAAAGTAAAATTGTGAAGGCTTGTGCCTTGCGTAAAAAGCGTGCTTTTGCGCGTAAGCGTAACCAAGATGCGCAGCCCCCTGCTCCCCCTATCCAGGGCGACTTACTGGACTAAACCGCGGCCCGTAGTCGCTCGCAATCCTCGCTTAAATCTGCACGGTGCGCCATGTTTGCTATATCGCTGACGATAGACCGCCACAATTCAATGGGCAAGGTATGCCCCATTCCTGCATAAATTTTTAATATCGCGTTATCAATTGCGCTCGCGGTTGCGTGGCCATTACTCACCGGAAGCAAGGGGTCATCCTCGCCGTGAATAACCAATGTTGGCACAGATAAACGATTCAGGCCGCTGGTGCGATCCTTAGCAGTCAAAATAGCGGCAAACTGGCGTAGTACCCCATCCGTGCTAACCCCTATTTCATAAGCTCGTCGCACTAGACTTTCAGTACGTAGTAAGTCGAAGGTATAAAAATGGCCATGCAGTGATCGCCAAAATTCAACACCACTTTCGATGCATTTTCCCCGCTTTTTAGACATCGGTTTCAGCAACTTAAGTAATACCATTTTGTCAGGCTTATACAGGTTTTTATTACCCGTACTAGACATAATAGAAGTCAAGCTCAGAACATTTTGCGGATGATGTATGGCTAATAGCTGAGCGATCATTCCTCCCATTGATGCGCCCACTATATGGGCTTTAGTGATCCCCAGTTGCGCCATCAAACTAACCACATCGTCTGCCATATCTTTTAATGAATATGGAGTAGAAACGGCTGCGTCAAACAATCCGCTTGCCGCCAACTGCAATAAATTTGGAGGCAACCTATCAGCTAGTACTGTGCTCTCACCCACATCTCGATTATCGAAGCGGATCACCCAGAATCCTTGTTCTGCGAGCATATTACAAAATCCATCTTCCCAAAAAAACCGCTGAGCCCCTAGCCCCATAATCAACATGATGGGGGGATTTTCGCGCTCACCAAAAGCATCAAAAGCAAGGCGAACAGCGCCGGAGTGATTTCTCAATTCTACAGGTAGAGCATTGGACATAAAAAAAGACCTAAATGAAGACACTCCGTTTTGGCCTGTAAAAGCGCCTTTAGTTCAATATCAATATTGCAACAATGGGGGCTATACTGAGCAACTAATAATAAAAAAATCAAAGGGCTAGCTTATGTTTTCTGCTGATGAATACGCAACCCGTGCTACTGAGTCATTCGCCTTACCTAAAATTTGTGTACAAATTCGCACGCTGCTAGACAGCAACAATGCCAGCTCGGACGATATCGCGAGACTTGTGTCTACCGACCCAGCCCTTAGCTCTAAGCTTCTGAAGTTGGCCAACAGTGCCTTATTCCGTTTTGAGTCTCAAGTGGATAACATCAATAAAGCCGTTAATGTAGTGGGCGGTGAAGCCCTGTACAATTTGGTGATGGCCGAGACGGCTGGGTCTGCGTTTGAACATTTCAGCAACGACGTAATTGATTTAAAGCGTTTCTGGTTACAAAGTATATACGCTGCATTGGTGGCTAAACACTTAGCAAAAATGTCGCAAACCCGCACCAGTGCTCGGTATTTTGTTATCGGCTTATTGCACAATATCGGCGAACTCATCGTTGCAGTGCAAACCCCTGAACTGGCAATTGCCTGTAACGATTACGACCAACATGTACCACCTTGGAAACGCCAAAAGTCGGTACTGGGGTTCTTTTATACGGATTGCACCTACGCTTTATTAAAACAATGGGGACTCCCTGCACATTTGTACCAAGTGTTGCCAGATGCCAACAATGAAACGGCAGCAAACTCGAGCCGCGAAGTAAGCCTAATGTTTACCATTTGCCGCGTAGCTGTGGCTATGGTTTCTCCTGATAAATTTAGTGCTTTGAGTTTGATTCACCCGATGATAATACGCAAAGCGGGTTTAGAAGAACAAGACGTAACGGACGGTATAAAATTCGCACACATGGAAGCACAAACTATGATTGAACTTCTAAGCCCATGATGTTCTGGTGGTAGCCTAAAGTAGAAGGCTTCAGCCATGTTTATGGATGCATTTACTATCCCGTTTAGCTATACTGCACGGCATTGTCTTTTAGCCACCTAACATGTTTCGAAGAATAATGCTTAGATACCTCATCTTGCTGGCACTGTGTTTCCCCTGCCACGCTCAAATAAACATTATGCGCTCGCTCTACATGTCCGATAGCGGTGGTAACCTTCCAGCATCTGGAAGCAACATCACGGCCACCGGTGAATTAGGTTTACTGTATAACAAAGGCAACACCAACTCTTCCAGTATCAATGCTAAATTTAATATCAGTCACGAGCTCGAGAAATGGAGCTACCAAGCGATTGCCAATACTCGGTATAAAACCTCAAAAGAAGCAGACGATGGTGGGGATGAATATGACGTTACTACGGCTCAGAAGAACTTTATCTCCACCCAAATAGACTTTAAGCTCGCCTCGCCGGATGAACGGATCTTTATTTATGCCGAATATGAAAATGATCGGTTCGATATTTATGACTACCAAACTTTAGTCGCCAGCGGTTGGAGTGAACGCCTTTGGCGCGACGAATTTAGCGAGTTCAAATACAGTGTAGGACCCGGTTATGCTATTGCTGAAGCCAAAAACGACGAAGAAAATGATGACTTACAAGGCGTCATTCTTCGCACCGCTTTGGAATACACCTTAGAAATATCTAAGTCCGCGCAGTTTCGCCAGTTCATCAGTACTGAAACCGATCCTGAATACACCAGAACAAAATCAGAGACGTCACTTTCCACTAAAATCTTTGGCTCTTTGGCCATGAAGCTGTCTTTTATTATGGAACACAACAGCAACGCCGAAGTGGCCCAAGAAAGCCTAGACACGGAAACCGCTGTTACGCTCGTGTATCAATTTTTCTAATTCGCCATTGCCCTAACAAATTTTACTTTTCAACTTAAGGATATTTTTAAATGAAAAAAACGCTTATCGCCTCTGGATTACTCCTCGCGGGAAATGCCTTCGCCCAAGAAGAAGTTAAACCATTTACTATGGATGGCGAGCTAGGCTTTATCGCCACCTCGGGCAATACAGAGACCACGTCTTTAAATGCTAAGTTATCTGCTCATCAAGAATTAGAGCAATGGAGCAATGATTTCTTGTTCGAAGGGCTATATAAGAAAGATGATGTCACCCTCGATGATGATACCAGTGAAAGCCAAACTACAGCGCAGAAATTCTTTATCTCTGGTCAAGGTAACTACAAGTTAGCCAACCCTGATCACCGTTTATTCGCGTTCGGTTCATACGAAGATGACCGCTTCAGCAGCTTTAATTATCAATCAACCGTTGCCGCGGGTTGGAGCCAAAAGTTGTGGGACAACGAAACCACCAAGTTTGAATACAGTATCGGTCCTGGTTACTCTTTTGCTGAAACCTCTGAAGGCGAAGACGCAGATAGTTTCATCGTTCGTGGCGCATTAGGCTTCAATTGGAAAATTTCTGATACGGCAACGTTCAAACAAACAATGAGTACGGAAGTGGGTGAAGATAACACCAAATCTAAGTCCATTAGCTCTATCTCAGCCAAAATAAACAGTTCATTGTCAATGAAACTAACCTTAACTTTCGATCACAACTCAAGTGTGTCTGAAGGAACAGAAAAACTAGATACGCAAACAGCAGCAACCATCGTTTACACTTTCTTCTAAACAACGGTCAAGCGTGAAAAAAACGGCAACCATGGGTTGCCGTTTTTGTATCTATATATTAGTGCTTCTAGCGCCATCTGTACTGGGCCACGGCAAGGGTTTGTTGCTGATTTTGTCTTTGTTGCTCGCCAAGCGTCGAACGAATATCAGCGCTATTACGATTAAAATGTTGCTCTAGCCCCACTTGCCAATTTTTATCAATGGTATAACGCCATGCGAAGGTCACAGCCTGCCCGTCGCTGTTGTTTGGATCGTCTGGGAATATGTCATCTTCCCCAACATTAAAGTCATCGTAGCGGGCGCTGAATCGATGTGAGCCGACTTTATGGCTATACATGACATAGTATGCGTCGAAATTGATGTATACAAATCGCTGCCCCATGTGGCTGCTGCCTGTTAACCATTGGGCAATGAATCGTCCATTTGGCGTGACGTCATGTGAGAGCGCCAACGAATGAAACTTAGTACGCCAAGCGTATAAACGCTGAGAATTCACGACGTTTGGGTTGGCCTGATTGTCGTAAAAATAATAACGGACTTTACTGCTGTGATAGTAATTCAGGTGTGCACCTAGGTAATACCCTACTCTGCTATCAAGCTCATGAAATGGCTCCACATAAGACGGATGAAAGATTCCGTTAGGATCCACAACCGTAGGGTAATTAGCGAACACAACTCTATCATTGTACAAGCTTAGTCTATCGTGCATTGCAAAGCCTCGCCAGCTAAGCACGGTACCCAAGGTATCGTTGCCTTTAAAAGCCCCAGCTGTTACTTCCCAAGTCAATGGACTGCGACGACTGCGCCCTGAACTAAATAACGATCCTTCGATACCTGCAATCCTGAGTTCTTCGCCAACCCAACTGTTGATAGCAGATTGCGTGTAGGTATAGGGCGATAGCCATCCTAAATCCACATTCTCAAGAGACAAACGCGGGTAAAAGAACCCTGCTCTCGATTTAAAACGGACCTGACGATGAGACAAAGGCTTATAGTGTATGGTTGCTTGTGAAATACCCAAGCGTTGCTCACCTAGCTGATACAGGTTAGCGCTGACATCATAGGAGAAACTCGATGATAACCGATCCGCTACTCTTAATACGCCTTGCTGTAAATGCACTGCATTATCTTGATCCGCAAGAATACCGGTTCCTTTATCAAGCCACGGTGTATGATCATCACCGTGCACAATATTCACCTGAATGAGGCCGCTGAATTGCTGGGCACTTACAGGATTTTGCCAACCGACTATTATATAAAAACCAAGTAACATTGCAGGCCCAAAACGCGGCCACCTCATTGTGAGCACGAAGCTAATCCCTGTTCGGTAAACGTTTCATACCAAGCGATTAATTCATCAGCGCGCAATGCCTTAGTCATGTAATAGCCTTGTGCCTTGGTGCAACCGACTTCTCTTAAAAACTCTAACGTTGCGAGGTCTTCAACCCCTTCAGCTACTGTTGTAAGCCCTAAATTTCGCGCTAGGCTGACTAGCGTTTTCACCATCACTCTGTCTTCTTGATTTGTGGCTAACGCAAGTACAAATGCCTTATCAATTTTGAGTTCATCTACAGGCATTTTTTTTAGTTGAGCCATCGAAGAATAGCCCGTACCAAAGTCATCAATAGACAAGGACACGCCCATATCTCGCAGTAAGTTTAATGCCTTGAGGGCATTTTCTGGATCACCCATAACCGCGCTTTCAGTCACTTCCATTGTCAATGAACTGGGAGGTAAATCGAACTCATTGAGCAAGGAATTAATGCTCGCTGGTAACGACAGATCAACTAAATCGATCGCTGAAATGTTCACTGCCACGGAAAAATATATGTTCTTATCGCGCCATTGTTTAAGTTGCTCGCACGCTGTTCTTAATGCCCATTGGGTAACGTGGCGAATAGCGCCTGTTTGCTCGGCTAATGGAATGAAGTCATCAGGGGGAACGAAACCATGTTCAGGATGAAACCAGCGTATCAGGCATTCTAGCGTTTCTATTTTATCGTTCGCGATGGTTAATTTGGGTTGGTAATGTAGCTCTAATTGTCCCTCAGCTAACGCGCCTTTAAGCTGTGACATAAGACTTAATCGAACCACTGAATGTTTGTTAAGTGCATCATTATAAAGAGCGAATGGATTATGCTGCTCTTTACAACTGTACATCGCAATATCAGCACATTGCATAAGCCCTTGCAGCGACGAAGCGTGTTGTGGATAAAGGGCAATCCCCATTGAGCAGTCCACATCTAGCACTAGATTTTCTATCTTAAAGGGCTGCTCGAACACGCTTAGAAGATTTTGAGCCACATCTTGCGGGCGTGTATCAACCTCTTGAAGGCCGACCCAAGCATATTCATCTCCCCCTAATCGCGCACAAAAACCCTTGTTTTGCGTGTGGTTATGTAAGCGCTTGGCGATGGCAATAAGCAGTTCGTCGCCTAAATCATGACCTAGGGTATCGTTTATCTCTTTGAACCTATCTACATCTATCATTAAAACGATCAACTCGCATTCTGGAGTTTGCCTGATCATGCCCCTGATATGGTTAGAAAATTGGATCCGGTTTGGGATATGGGTTAGCTCGTCAAAATAAGCCAGTTGGTGAATTTGTGCTTCACGATCTTGTATACCTAGTTGCATATCACTAAAGGCGCTGGAAAGCGTTTCTACTTCTCGGGTGTTTGCATTGGGGAAACTATCAACATTTTCACCTGCACGCATTCTGCGCGCGGCATCTATCAGTTTATGTAACGGCTTGGTAATTTCCCGTGATAGCAGTGTCGCACCTAATAAACCCAGCGCGGCAGCGGCCAACAAAATGAAGATTAACTGACCAATTAAACTTTCATTAGAAAGAAACGCATCATCTTCATCCATCGACAATACGATAAAAGCCGATTCACCTTGCCAAGTACCAAGCTCAAAAGCACTGTAAATTATGCTGGTAGAATTTACTGGTAAACTGTGAAGTCCTCGCGTTTTAGCGATTTCGCCTTGCCTTGAGCCCACAACGAAATGCGTTTCAGGGGTCGCTCCCAAAAGCACACTAGCATTGCCACCGAACAGTGATATTTGCATATCGGTTAAATCCACCAGATGCGGTGTGAACAGTTTCTTTGCATCAATCCCCATCACGACCCAAGCGTTGATTTGAGCCGAAGTTTCAACAAAGCGCACAGGAATTGAGCGCATAAGATAGTTACGCCCTTGGTAAGTAAACCAATGCAGAGTGGCTTTGGAAAATGCAGGAACAACTTGTTTGCTGTTTGCAAACGGCGATTGCGCTGCAATAAGTGGTGTGAAGTCCTTATCCAAAACCCAGTAGATATCTGCTCCTAAGCGGCTTTGGTAGTTAGACATAGCAGAGCCTAAAGAGCGTTGATCATTTTTAGCTGTTGCTATGAGTTGCTTCATGCTGAAATCTTTGGCGAGTGTAGCCATTCCGTTATCTAGCGCACTGGCTCGTCCCTCAACATTATCTTGCACAACGCCAGCAGAGGTTTGAATATGACTTAACAGTTGAGCTCTAGCGTGTTTGTAGGTGGCTTGCTGAACGAAATAAATGGTCACCACAACAATAATACCAAGCAAGAGCAAAAATATGAATGACATTCGCATTTGCAAAGAGGGTTTAATCAACACGCTTTTGCTACTCATATTCACCGAATTCATCTGCACTATCTTCAAAGGCATTTACATCAGGTAACAGAGCTGAAGGCACACTCATCTTAATGTGAGTATCACCTTTTACTGATAACATCATTTGGAATGACTCTGGGCTATCGCTGATACGTGGATGCCATGCATTAAGCGTATATTCACCGTCAGGCACGTTGATTGTCACCTCACCTGCGCTGCCCGATTTTTTAAAATACGGCGTATCCACTACATAAATATAACCCAGCATCCAGTCATGCACATTACACCCCATTTCCACCACACCAAGGTTGTCGAACAACAACGGATCCGCCCGCAACCCCTTGTATAGCTCTAACTCAAATACCTTAGCGCTAGAGAACGAGTATACGTGATGCTGAATCGAGTCAGAATTAGGAAAACTCACTTGAGTGTTACGCTGAACTGCAAGAATATGCGGGTAAAACTGGGTGTCGACTTGATCCATGATCGCCATGTTTTCAACGGGCTCTACAGATGCCGTTTTCGGTAAAAGATAAACCACAGCATTCACTAACGGTTTTTGCTGATTATCCAAAAGAGTAACCGCAATGTTGCCAGCATAACTGACTGAATTTGCCATGATTAGCAATAGAAAGAAAATGAACCTAGTCACAGCCGCCTCAATTTTTTGAATAATACTAACTTATTTTTTGTTGATGTATTAAATAAAGACGCTTTTTTACGACATTTAATCGGGTAGAGACAACGACATCACGTCGTCTTTGTCGTAATTTCTTACTTAGTCATTTTCGGATAGGCTAGCCAAGACACGCTTAGCTTCATCTGATTGCGGGGGATGTCCGTTTTCAATGATTTCTTCAAGTAGCTCTGTAGCTGATTCAGTCTCACCTATTTCGATATAGGCATGGGCTAAATCAAGCTTAGCGCCAAAGCCGTCATCACTGTCCACGTCGATATGATCAACGTCGCCTTGTGCCCCTGAGAATTCACCCATCACGGATTCTAAATCTAGTGCTTTTTCCGGTGAGGGATCCGCAGTGATACTGTCATTCAGCAAGTCGTCAACGTCTAGAAAATCGCGATCTTGCCCATGGGGATCGCTTTCTTCCAGTAACGTTGCTATGTCCACCGCGCCATCAATATCTTGCCCAGCTTGATTGGTGTTGCTGAGTGATGGCTCGCTTTCAGACGTTGCAGAAATGGCATCGCCTAAATCTTCATCTAAAGTCTGTAACATGTCATCGAATGAGGCTGATTCTAGGTTCTCAATAGCCCCTTTATCGTCTTCATTGACTTCGTTTAACCAATCCCCAAGTTCAGGAAATTCATCTAATTCTTCACTATCTTTCGCAGAAGAAGGTGTTAATGATTCGTTATCGGACAACGTCTCGCTATTGCCAGAATCATCGTCTAGAACAAAGTTCTCTAGCGCGTGCTCTAATTCATCATCATTGAAATCACCCAAGGCATCTATATCGTCTAAATCCATCGCATCAGATGGCAGCGCACTTTCCTTAGGCTGAGATGGCTCAACACTCGTTTTAGGCCCATCATCGTCAAAATCTGCTAGGGCTTTTTCTAATTCGCCATCATCGAAATCACCTAAGGCATCTATATCGTCCAAATTCATCGGATCAGATGACGTTTCGCTTTCATCCGCTTGAGAGGGCTCGTCATTCGCCTCAGACGTCGTTTCATCGAAATCAGCAAGTGCTTGCTCTAACGCATTATCTTCACTGATAACATCTGAGTCAGTATCTAATTCCAGCTCTTCACTTTCTGGCTCATCGACTGGTTCGTCAGTGATTGCCGTCTCAGGTGCGGTTTCCTCCGCTGACGGCTCTGATTCCTCTGTTGCAAGCTCGTCGGTTTGATCAACTATCGGCGTTGAATCTTCATGGTCTGCCCGAACCTCTTCAAGCGGCTCGTCCTCTGTCGCCGGGCTTTCATCTACTGAGTCGTCTAATGACTCGTTAGCCTCTGCTGCTTCTGGGGTTAAATCTTCTTCTAGAGACTGTGATTCCTCTGTTACAGACTCCTCGGTCTGTTCAGCTATCGGCGTTGATTCTTCATGGTCTGTCCCAGCCTCTTCAAGCGGCTCGTCCTCTGTCGCCGGATTTTGATCTACTGAGACTTCTAATAACTCGTTAGTCTCTGCTACTTCTGGAGTTAAATCTTCTTCTAGAGACTGTGATTCCCCTGATACAAGCTCATCGGCCTGCTCAGCCGTCGGTGTTAATTCTTCATTTACAGATTCGTCAGTGTTTGCGGCCTCTGGGGGTAATTCCTCTTCTAAAGACTTTGATTCTTCTGCTTCAAACTCATTGGCCTGCTCAGCTATCGGCGTTGATTCTTCATGGTCTGTTGCAGCCTCTTCAAGCGGCTCGTCCTCTGTCGCCGGGATTTCATCTACTGATTCGTCAGTGTTTGCGGCCTCTGGGGGTAATTCCTCTTCTAAAGACTTTGATTCTTCTGCTTCAAACTCATCGGCCTGCTCAGCTGTTAGCGCTGGCTCTTCAACTTCTGTTCCAATATCTTCATCTGCTGGCGTCAAATCTTCTACTGACAGATTTTCAACATCATGTTCAATTTTTTCAGATCCATGGCTATCAGCTTCAGCAAAAATATCGCCTAAGCCTTCCGTAATCTTGTCTAGTTCCTGAATATCATGTTGCGGCGTACCGGTAAATTCTGGCTCGGATGCATCCTCTTCATCAGGGAGCATGTCCTGCATCATCTCGACTTGTTCAAGTTCATCAATCAAGTTGCTGGTGATGTTGTCTAGCTCTTCACTTTGCGATGCAATCTCTTTATCGAGTTGCTCGAGCATATCTTCATTGATGGGGTCATCTGCATTCACTTCAGATGATTCTGGCAACTCAGGTTTAGGCTCCACGAGTAAATCATCGATACTGATTTCAGGTTGCTCATCAGTGTCATCCACCTGGGAGACTGCCCCAGCGTCGCTTGATGTTTCCTGCAGTGGCTCGTTAGATGCATCATCAGTGGTTTCGACGTCGATGTCATCCAAATCGTTATCGTCTAAATCTAGGTCTTCATCCCCTAGCTCTTCGACAATTTCGGCTTCAGTTGCGCTTTCTACTTTCGCCGACTCGTCGAGATCTATATCAAAGTCAAAATTTTCGTCGTCTAGGGCGCTCGACTCCTCTGTGTTTTCAGCTTCAGAAGTTTCTGCTTGAGTTTCGTCTATTTCGACCTTCGCAGTTTCGGCTTCTTGCGCGTCTGCCTGGCTTTCTTCCTTATCTTCATCAGACAGGCTGATGTTATCCATTTCCTCATCGATTTCAGCCAACAGATCGTCTTCATCTTCGAATAGGTTGTCTAGATCATCTTGGTCAAGTTCGTCACTTCCTGCTTCGAACTCTTCTGTCGGATTGAGTTCGCTATCTGGCACCAACATATCATCGCCAAGATCATCGAATTCTTCTTTGCCATCAAGTTCTTGGGTGTCATCGAGCTCTTGCGCGTCGTCAAATGATTCCTTCAGCTCTTCTGCTAATACGTCGTCGGGAACATCTTGTTCGCCAAATAAATTATCGTCATCTAGTTCCGAGGTTAATTCTTCGCTTAAGGCATCAGACAGATCGTCCATCTCGCTGGCCACATAGGTATCAGCCGGCTCGTCTTTTGTTGCCAATAAGTCTAGATCCATCTCCTGCGGCTTTTTACGCTTCACCAGCCAGTAAGCAAAACCACCTAATATAAGTAAAGAAACTAAGATAGAGGATATAATCAGGGTCAGTGGTTTCATCAACCAATCCGTGAAACCGCCTTGTTGCTGCGCTGCTAGCGCTTTGGCCTCAGCGTCACGAGATTTAGCAAGAAGCTCTTCAATGCTCTTGCCCATTTGCGACATTTGTTCGTCTCGCATTTCTTCTTGATTGCGAATTTCTGCTAAGTCTTTGTTAACCGAATCAAGGCTTTCGAAAACGCGCTGGTTTTCATTGATAATAGTTTGAACGCTAAGAATAGACTCGGCAAATTGTTGCCGAATTTCTTGAAATTGACGATTTTGTTCCTCATCGATAGCACCTAAACGTTTTTCAATTATGTCTTTGGTTTCGTCTAAATCGTCTTTACTGACTAATTTTTTATTGACGTTACCTGTTGCGCCAGCACCAAGAGTTTCACCACCTAAATTAAGTAGCTGGTTGTCGTAGCGCACTTTTGAAATCGCTTGGGCTTCGTTTACCCTTTTCACATACTTAGAAGCCGGAAGACGTAAAATGGCTCCGTCTCGCATCAGATTTATGTTATTGCGTTCAAATGCATCGGGGTTGAGCTCGTAGGTGGCGAGCATCACTTGATATATGGAGTGATTGGTATTCTGTCTTGCGTCACTTGCGATACGCCAAAGTGTGTCAGCGGCCGTTATTGGGCCATATGTTTGACCTGAGTAATCTGAATCGCTACTTTTGGGACCTTTAATACGGATTTGCTGAAAATCGGCTGAGTGTAAACCAATAGAAAAGGTTAAGGTGAGGCTCGCTACAAATAAGAGGGCTAGCGTTCGCAAATTCATTGATCCTTTATGCCTCGAAATTAGGGTAAATAAGCCGCCATCTGGTTATCTACAATATCATTTATTATTATCGATACGCGCACTTGCATACGACGAATCATAGCAAAGAATATTCCACAAATTCATAAACTAAGTGGATTACATCTTCACGACTTACTATAAACCAGAAGATTCAGATGATCTAGAATGGCATAATTGCCATTTTCCTATCAATTCGCCTAAGAACATAACAACTAAAACATCACACGATTTATGCTAAGGCTATGTCTTATTATCGGCACATGCAGTAAAAATATGAATATATAAGCCATTAAACTATAAGCAAATATTTAGAACTATTGATTGCACAAATAATTAACCCACGGCCGTGAAGTACGCGCCGTGGGTTAAAGTTGAGCTATTCGTTGATCACATGTAATCGCGAATAAGCACCTCTGCAATTTGGATACTGTTAGTCGCTGCGCCCTTGCGCACGTTATCAGAAACAACCCACATATTTAGGCCATTGGGGTGACTGATATCGTTACGAACACGCCCTACGTGCACATCATCATTTCCGCTCGCATCACTTACTTGAGTAGGGAAGTCGGCTGGGTCCGCTTTTAGAACAATACCTGGCGCTTCAGCCAGTAAGTTTTTCGCATCTTGTGCATCAATCGGGGTACGCGTTTCTATGTGTATCGCTTCACCGTGACCATAAAATACCGGAACACGCACTGCTGTGGCGTTCACACGAATGCTTTCGTCACCCAAAATTTTCTGAGTTTCCCACACCATCTTCATTTCTTCTTTGGTGTAATCGTTGTCTAAAAACACATCTATTTGTGGAATAACGTTAAACGCGATTTGGCGACTAAAGGCTTCAGGCTTTGCTTCTTGCCCATTTAGTAGCGCGGCAGTTTGCTTCGCCAGTTCATCCATAGACTCTTTACCGCCCCCTGATACCGACTGGTAAGTGCACACGTTAATGCGATCAATACCCACTGCGTCGTGGATTGGCTTAAGTGCAACCATCATTTGAATGGTTGAACAGTTAGGGTTAGCGATGATGTTGCGATTACGAAAGTCAGCCAATGCATGGGCATTCACTTCCGGCACCACTAGTGGGATATCCGGTTCATAACGGTAGTGCGATGTATTATCGATAACCACGCAACCTGCTTCTGCAGCGATAGGAGCAAATTTCTCAGAAACACTGCCGCCCGCTGAAAAGAAACCTAATTGCACTAGGCTCCAATCGAAGGTATCTGCGTCTAGCACCGTCACTTCTTCACCCTTAAACGTCACCGTACCACCAGCAGAACGTGAACTCGCTAATGGGTAAAGTTTATTGACTGGAAATCCTCTTTGTTCAAGAATTTCAATCATGTGTTGTCCTACTAAACCAGTAGCACCCAACACGGCGACATCAAAAGACCGAGACATGTAGCATAACTCCTAAAATGTGATTGTTTATTTAAGTAACTTATTTACGGTTGAATCCGAGTGCGTAGATTGCCTCTGATCCGGTATAATTTCCAGTATTTACGCTAAGTGCAGCGAATTCTCTTCGAATAGAATAGTTTTTTCGGATATATCTAAACTGATCCGGCTGTTCAATGGTCTCTTTAAACTGCTTTGAGTCCTTTCGAATGTCATACACACTGAGCACTAATGCACTTAGTTGCGCTTGCCCGCTTAAAGTTTCATCAAGAGTAATACTGTCTGGCTGTGGTGCTGGCAAATAATCGCTAAGCTTTTTCGTCGCATTAAAACCAAATTGTTCGCACACTTGCTGATAAAGCATTTCAGTACCGCGCGCTTTTCCCTCAACGGTGTGCCCTGCAATATGCGCTGTGGCTAATGCGATATAGGGTACAAGTGCTTGGTCGATATCTGGTTCGTTTTCCCACACATCTAACACAACATTTAGCTTGCGCCCTGATTCAAAGCTATCTAGCAACGCTTTATTATCAATGACTTCACCGCGACAAGCGTTAATCAAAAGCTGGTCTTCACCCAATTGCCCGATACGTTTAGCATCAAACATATGCCCTGTATTGTATTGACCGCCTTCAACTAAAGGCACATGCAAGCTAATGATATCGCACTGCATGATGGTATCCATATCGACAAAATCTCTGGTGTCGCCAGCATCTGCCAACGGGGGATCGCACAAATGGTAGCGAATACCCAGCGCTGTCAGTTTCTCAGTTAAGCGAGTGCCTACGTGGCCCGCCCCGACAATACCCACCGTTTTAGCGGTCAACTGCCAACCAAGTTTTTCAGCCATAACGAATAACGCACTAAGGACATATTCGGCAACCGCTATTGCATTGCAGCCTGCTGCAGAGTGAATATCTAATCCACGGCTGCGCAAGTAATCTTTATCGAGATGATTAATACCTGCGGTCGCTGTGCCCACATATTTGATGTTTTGATTGGCTTTAAGAAGCTCAGCATTGACCTTAGTCGTCGAGCGCACCAATAACACGTCAGCATCTGCGACGAGCGCGCCATTGACGTCTTTGTGGGAAAAAATCTGGCTGTCACCTAACCCTGCAAAAAATTCAGCAGCATAAGGCAGACTGTCTTCATAATAAATTTTCAACTGATGGGACCTCATAGCACGCCAGCGAATTGCCGCTACGCCCGAAAAAAAGAGCGCAAGTATGCCACGGTGAATCAATAAGCTAAATGCCCATAAGAGATTTTCTAGGGTGTTTAGGTAATGGTCTAATCACTTGCGCGACTGAATGTAGACAAAATCCGCAATTCAAAAGACGCAAACCATACAGGTTTATCAAAGCAACCCAGGGTTATCGCTTTATCAGCTGTGTAGCGCCACAAATGCTTGATATAATTCTGTGACTTGCTGGGGCGCTTCAAGTTGAGGATAGTGGCCAACGTCCAGCCCATGGGTTTGAGCACTAGGCAGTAGTTTTTCAAATTGACGTAACATATGCCGACCCGATATTGGATCGTGTATACCATTCACGAAACACTGAGCAACTGGTGTGCGCTGCATGGCAGTGATCCATCGTGCACCATGCACTTTGCGCTCATCTATGTAGCCCAGTAAGCTGGGCAGTACTCGTTTTCCTTGCTTCCATTCAAGTAACTCATACAAAATTGCAACATGCGCTGCTTCAGGCTGGCTTCGTGGTCCAAAGATTTTCGCAAAACTGTTGTGCAAACTCCTCAAGCTCATACATTTTGCCACCAAAGGCCCCAAAGGGCTTTTAAGTAACTTTTGTGTTAGCAGCGGGCGATGGTGATCCGCAAACAACCCTCCATTTAGATAACAAAGGCTTTTGACGTTCAAGCCCATTCTTTTTTCATGTTGGCGAGCCAATAATTCTTGGGCGACTGAGTCTCCATAATCATGAGCAAGAATATGGCATTGCCCAATATCTAAATAGGCCATCAGCTTTTCAACGATATCCGCTTGCTCGAGCAAACTATAATCGTGTTTATGCGGCTTATCTGATAACCCTAATCCCAGTAAGTCCAGGCACACTAACCGGTATTGTTGGCGTAATATCTGCCACTGATAGTGCCAATCCCATGCTGCGCTGGGAAAGCCATGGATCAGTAAGATCCATGGTGCGTCATTTGCTACAGCTTCCTTGTCTTGTGCAGTCCAGTAGGCAATTTGGTACTCACCAATCTGGGCGTAACTCGCACTTGATTGATACTGCGCAAGAGTAGGAAAATCATGCATTATTCATCGTAGCCTGGGTTGGTACGGTCAAGTTTACGTAAAATACCCGGCCAAGCGAGAGCGCCACCAGCTGAGCGTGTCACTTGTTTTGCTTGCGCTCTGATACCAGCCAAAATATGCTCCGGAATGGGATTAAGCTCTTGTCCTGATGCTTGCGCTTGCAGCTGAATCTCACAAGAGCGCTGCAACAGAAACATCCCTAAAAATGCATCTGCGATAGACTCAGCGCAAGTGAGTAGTCCATGATTGCGTAAAATCATAAAGCTAGTGGTACCAAGGTCTGCCACCAAACGTTTTTTCTCGTCCGGATTTAACGCAACCCCTTCATATTCGTGATATGAAATAGAGGATAACGCGAATAAAGACTGCTGACTTAGGGGCAACAATCCTTCTTTTTGCGTAGACACAGCGATACCTGCCGTAGTGTGTAAATGCATCACACATTGAGCATCTTCTCGCGCTTCGTGCACAGCACTATGGATAACAAAACCAGCTGGGTTTATGTCATATTCTGATTCCATTACCTTGTTGCCTTGTAAATCCACTTTCACCAAACTGGATGCAGTGACTTCGTCAAACATCATGCCGTATGGATTGATCAAAAAGTGATGCTCAGGCCCAGGCACTCGTGCTGAGATATGAGTAAAGACCAAATCATCCCAACCATAATGAGCAACCATACGGTAGGCTGCCGCTAGGTCGACTCTGGCTTTCCATTCTTGTTCACTGACATGTTGCTTTACTGATGACATTAATTTACTTCTTTTCGATTGTTAAATTTGTGCTCACAACTTAATCTACCGACACCATTCAAACTGTCGCCTATGCGACAATTAAAAATAAATCCCATGTTATTAGACTCTATCAGGCCCATTCTTAATCAAAGTTCTTGGTTCAAATCACTTCCTCAAGACGCGATTGAACAGCTTGTCACCGCGGCAAAATTGAAGCGCGTAGACACAGGTCAATTGGTTTATCAAAAGCATGATTTAGGCGACGGCTTGTATTGCGTTATGTCGGGTAAGGTACGTTTAAGCAATGTCACTCTGGAAGGAAAGGAGCTCATTTTAACCTGGATGCAACCCGGCAATTGGTTTGGGGAGATTTCACTGTTTGACGGATTACCACGGGCTCACGATGCTCATGCAGATGAGCCCTGTGAGTTACTGAAAATTTCCAGTCAGGACTTTAAAGCCTTGCTGATTGAGCGTCCCGCGCTTTACCCACATTTCATGCGTTTGCTATGTCAGCGCATTCGCACCACATTTTCGTTCATCGATGAAACCGGAAGCTTGTCTCTAAAAGGGAAATTATGCGGCCGTATTTTACTGCTCGCAGAGGGTTTAGAGCATCAAGCTCCTATCGAAAATGGGGCGAGCTTGTGCATTTCTCAAGAATCTCTCGCCTTGATGCTGCACAGTTCAAGGCAAACGGTGAATAAGCTATTGCAAGAATTACAGCAGCAAGGCGTTATTAAAGTTCACTATGGGAAAATAACCATTTTGCAGCACGCTATGCTTAAAACCCTATGTCAGATTTA
>TARA_R110000744_G_scaffold166446_3_pt1 | contig 19537 bp, 20 predicted proteins | sample TARA_R110000744 | Tara Oceans TARA_R110000744 (sample SAMEA4398083) | marine metagenome | biome: Polar Biome; feature: [DCM] deep chlorophyll maximum layer (ENVO:01000326); material: water (ENVO:00002006), including particulate matter (ENVO:01000060) such as... | depth 36 m | reverse complement strand
CCAACCTCTCGACCGCCACAAAAAGCGCGCCCAAAGGATTCAAGGGCTCGTGCTTAAGATGAACGAGTCGGATGCGCAATCTTGCTTAGAGTATTGCGAAGCAGCGCTTGAAATGACGCAGAGCGACAACAGCTAACAACACCCTGGCTACGTACCGCAACTGCGGTACGTGGTCAGGCTTGGAGGAACTATGAGCATTAACCTTGCAGAATCCCGGAGCATCCGTCGTGCTACGAAGGGCCTTAAAGGTCTTATCGTATGGCGCGGCTTGTCGCTCTATAACCAAAAACCAATCATGGTTGTCTTACGCTTTGGTGGCAACACTAAGACCGGCGCAATGCACACCATTTACATCGTGCCCGACAACGGCATGTCATTCAACGAATCCAGACAGACGGGCGAGGACTGCTCGAACTGCGGCGACTGTGACCTGCGGGGTACTTACAACGCCTTACTAAAACGCGTTGGCGACCGGCTCTGCTACGTTGTGGGCAATGGCTTGCATGGTTTGTACGAGTCGATCCGAAGGGGCAACTACGGCGACGCTGGGCTTGTTGCTGAGAAGTGCGGCGTCCATGTGCATGACCTAGTGCGATTCATGTCGCCTAAGCACCAGCCCACCCGTCTTGGTGGGTGGGGTGACGCAGCTTTTGTTCCGCCACAGGTTTGGCGAGACTTTAGCCTGCACAACAAAACGTCCATGACCTCCTACACCCACCAATGGCGGTGGCTTGAAAGCTCCAAGAGCAGTGAGCAAAATCATAAATGGCTAGGCCAATGGAAGCGCCACAGCGAGTACATGCGCCAGATTTCCATGGCCTCTTGCCACAGCCCGCAAGATGTTACTGACGCTGATGCTTTCGGATGGCGTAAGTTCATAACCGTTCCCACGAATGAGGCGGTCAGGGAGGCACTGTATCCAGGCTTAAAGTACGAGATACTGGGCGAACGTATGGCAAAAACCGTAGTAGCGAAAACAATAGCCCGGCTCAAGTCGCCTCAAAGCATCACGCCTAAGCTTACCCTTTGTGCGGCTGACAAGAGCCACGTGTCACCCATAACTTGCGACGGGTGCCCCATTATGTGTGACGGTCGCAACCGAGCCAACAAGATGAACCAGGCCGATGTTTGGATTTATATCCACGGGTCACCTGCCGTTATCGGGGCGTGGAAGCGCAGCCCGCACTGGCAAGCGTGGCTTAAAGAGTTTCAGATTACACAACAAATGATGAAGGAGGCAGCAGCATGAAGTTCCACACACCCAAGTGTCACGTATGCAAGAAGCAGGTTGGGGTGCCTTATGTTGTGCGCCCCGGCCGCACGATCACTGAGGTCTTATGCTTTAGCTGCCCTGACGACAGCTACAACAGCCGCATGTACCCCGCTTCTCCACGTATCGCACCTGCGGTACGTAAGCCCTTGCCGCTGCCGCGTAAGCAGATTCTAGGCGATGAGGAACCTAACTCGCTGGCAGGAACCATAATGCCAATGTTTGCTGATGAATGGAGCGACTTCAATGACTAGGAAAGTACACGATATGGGCTCCTTAGGCTTAGCCCTGAATCTTTATCCAGGTATCGAAGATAAACCAAAGGGTGTTTATGTACACGTTTACCGCAACTTCCACCGCAACTGTTGGTCCGTTCGCTACCGAGGCCGGGTCATCTTTCTAGCCGATAACATCAAGTTAGAAGATTGCTCATTCCGTATCCAGCCCGCAGGCCAGGCACGCGTCCGCAGAGGAGGCGTCAAGAACGTCCACGCTTACATCAAGGGTCGTCTTACCCATAACATGGCCGACACCAAGTGGAATGAATACGTAGGCGGGCATCGGGGTGTTACGTACAACCCGTACCAAGACAACTGGTTTATGCAGGTTTACGAGAGGGGCGACGGGATGCGTATCCTATCACCTATCAAAAAATGCCGCAGCCACTGGCCGAGCGTTCAGTTCCACTCCACGGGTCAAGTGTCTGGGGACCCCTGGTGAAATACACTGTTCGGACGCGAATCATGCGAGACGACGTAACTATACAACTGACCTCGTTTGAAGTGCAGCCCCTCGCTAAGGTTGAGGCAAAATATGCACTGCTCGAACGCAAGCTTACAAAGTCATTTGAGTTCCGCATCGAAACTATTGACGAGAAAATCATATGGGTTGGAAAGGGTGGCCGTGAGCAAAAAGCCAGCAACTAGTAAGCGCTTAAGGTTACGCAACCTACGCATCTTTAACGACGTGTATCCAAAGGATGGGCTCGCCGGCCCTCCACGGGTCGTAATCGCTCAACGCTATAACCTGAGTATATCCGCTATTGATCGTGCTCTTAGCTCTGCGGCTGATGAGTTGCGGAAGAAAAACGAGAGGATGTACCTAGCCCAAACACAGCAAATAGAACTGGTCGAACCAGAGAAGGAGGTTACAAGTGAAGGACTTGTAAAGCTACTAAATGACCTATTGACAAACAGATAACAACCATGCAGAAGAAGCATACAACAACCCACGTATCGCACCTGCGGTACGTAAAGGAAAACAACGTGTCCAAGAAGAAATACCTACGGGCTAACGACGTGTTCTCGGAAGAGACTTTAGCCAAATGTCGCAACGAACTAAGGAGAGCCGGATACCAGGGTGTCACTGTTCGTTTCCCTATTCCACAGAGCACGCGTGGCGCATCAATGTCGCTGAAGCTGCGGGCCATTAGAGCGGTCGTGCAAGCCAAGCTCGATGGAGGCTCATTTGCAGATTCTGGGGCTGCCGCAGCGCCACACCTCGGCCGAGGCGTTACCCGCCAAACTGCCGCTGACTGGTTCAAGCGGTACGGTTCGATCGTTCAAGAGTCCGACGACGTGTTGATCGCTGCTACGACGGAAGGGCCACGCAATGAGCCATCAGACTGACAATAGCACATCACTAGCGGCTCTAGAGGCCGTGCTGCCACGGCTCTCGTCAATACAAAGGCGCATCTTAGACCACCTCTTGGAGCGTGGGCTTCACGGCTCGACCGATGCAGAGATGGAGCACCTATTGTGCATCAACCCGAAGATGAACACGCGCACCCGGCGCAACGAGTTGGTGGAGATGGGCCTGGTTGTGCCAACAGGCGTTAAGCGTAAGAGCATGGTCCTAGGGCGTCACATAGGGCGCACAGCGAACGTTTGGGGGCACGCCCGGTACCTAGGGTTCTTTCCGGCGGCAGCGGGCATGGAGGCCAAATGTGAGCGTCGCTTAGCTTTTGCTAAGGCAGCCGAAGAGTTGTCGCTTGAGCTAAAGCGCTTGGCTCGGGAGTTGCGCACGACCAACGATTCGTCGTCGGATATCATGGCGCGGATCGGTTACAATGTTTTGAAGTATAAACTTGAGCGGTGCGAATACGAATATCTAATGAAGGAGGTCCACCCCCCCCGCGCACGCGAGTAACTAGACGGTTAAGTACAATACCTCGGAGTACTGTACTTATTTTAAATCAAAAAAATCATTTTACTTAGCTAAGCAGTAGCTAACTAACGGAGGAACCAATGGCTATATTGAACCCATCACAATGGAGTGATGAAGAGTACTTCGCCGATCGTCAGTACGTCCGCAAAGGATGGCTAGATAAGATCACCCTTCGCCCTGACATGGGGGGCAGCCCCGCTCTCCTAAGGGCATACCTTGCTGGGGCACCGGAGAAAGCTACGGCTGCTATGCAGTTTGGGACCGCTTTCCACGGTGCGGTTTTAGAAGACCGAGCACTGCGCCCTATACACGCCACCCGTCGAGGCACAAAGGCTTACGAAGGGGAGGAGGCTATGATTCTTGAGCGGGAGCCACTGGCTTTCCCTATGCCCGTCAAGGATTACGACCGAGCCATGTTTATGCGTGAGGTTATAATGAACCCCACCACAGGCGCTGGGGAGTTTGCTAAGCGGCTCCTTTACGACCTCCCAGGTATCAACGAGCACATATTCCACGGGGAAAAGAAAATCGACGGCTTCAGCCTGTCTAGCGATAACCGTCACAAACTGGGCCTAGAGCCCTATCAGGAGGGAGATTCATACGACATTAAAGTCAAGGCTAAGGTTGATCGACTGTGCCCACATGAAGGCAAGTTGATTATTGTTGACCTCAAGACTTCGGCCGACGCCTCACCTGATGCGTTTGCCCGGTCAAGCGCCAAGTTTCGCTACGTATACCAGCAGGCGTATTACAACCTGGTAGCGAGACGATGGATGGCGCAGTGCTCACCGGAGGACCGAGCCCAGAACGAGTGGCTTTCACAGACCTTGTGGAACACCGAATACTGGATGGTCGTCGTTCAGTCTGACCGTTCGGGCATCGTCGCTGCGTACCAGTGCGACCCAGATGACATTGAGCGAGAAACGCAGCAACTAAACTTCGACCTGGCACTATACGCACAGTGTCTTTTAGAAAACAAATGGCCACCAGCCGAATGCAACCCAACTACACTGAGTTTGCCGGCCTGGTATTGGAGGAACAATGGCTAGACGAGGGAAAGGGATCGATCCGCACACGGAAGAAATCCTGAAGAAATTTAATCTCGATCCAAAGGAGTGCTTGTGGGATTGCCACGGTACCTGGATCTTACTTCATAAATGGGTTGTGATTATTGGGCAAAGGGCAGGCGTCGTGCTTGACCCACCCAAAATCATCGAAATAAATACAGAGAAGAAGTCCGTTGTGATCCAAGTCTCTGGGCAGCTTGGCAAGGGTGATGATGCGCCTCGCGCATGGACCTTCGGCGAAGCTGCACCCCAGAATAATAAGAACGCTTACCCGTTCGCTATGGCCGAGAAACGAGCCAAGGATCGTGTGATCCTAGAACTTGTTGGCTTGGCGGGTCATGTCTACACGGATCAAGACATCCCCGACATGAACAACGGCAAGCCGGTCTGGGAGCTTAAGCAGCCCGAACGTACCGCAGATGCGGTACATGAGGATCTGACACAGCACTTTGAAAAGGCCCTTCGCAACTGCAAAGACAGCCTTAGTCTACTCGAATCAGCGCAGCCTATTGGTTTCGCTGACATTACTGATGCACAGAAAGTGCATCTACGACAAGTGTTCATGGAAATGGACGCAAAGTTTGGAGGCCAACATGGCTAGAGGTATTAATAAGCACATCATCATTGGAAACGTCGTTCGCAAGCCCGACGTGGGCACAACCAAAGGTGACGTATCCATTTGCACACTTACTGTAGCTTGTAGCGAGCACAGCCCTAACGGAGAGGAGGTTGAGTTCTTTGACTGTATTGTGTTTGGCAATGCAGCTAAGTTCTGTGGCGATTACCTCGACAAAGGCCGGTGTGTGTATGTCGAAGGTCGCGGTCGGCAGCGTAAGTTTACCGACAAAAATGGGAACGACCGAGTCAAGTACGAGATTAAAGCCTTTAAGGTTGAAGCTCTCGGTTCCGGTCGCTCAGAAAATCAAACCCAGCCACAAGGCTCCCATGGCGACCAGCCACAGGGCGCTGGCTATGGAAGCTACAGCACTGCTGGCAGCGATGAAGGGACGCCATTTTGAGTAACAAAGTAAAGATCAACGGGAAGAGCCCGAAGCAAGAGCCTGTAATGGAAGCTGTTTCTAGTGAGGATGCTCACATAGACGAGATAACTCAAAAGGTGCGTCAGGCTTACAAGGACGAGGCCGAGGTCAAGGGCAAGATGATGGAGCTAGCAAACATCCATATCGAAGCTCACTCATTTAGCCTGAGTTACTGGGACGCTAAGATGAAGGAGGCCATACAGACGATCGACGACGGCCGTAAGATTTACACTGGGTCGTGGGAAGGGCGGCTGCTGTGGCTCGAAAGGGCGGCTCAGCTTATGCAAGTGGATGTTACTCGGTCGGCTGAGTATAACAACGGCGAGATGCACTTGTACTGGTCGGATGTTGATGGAGAAATCATGATGAAGGACGGCGAGCCCGAACTTCGGATTGAGTCCATGGACCACCTCAAAAGCCTTAATCTTATAAAGGTAGCCGGTGACGAGCCTATTAACGCTGACGGTTGACATTCGACCCATAGCAAAACAAAGCACAAGGTTTGGGGGCGGGAGGGCTTACACCTCCCGTCGCCACCTTGTGTATGCCAAGGCAATCGCAACTGCTTTGGCTATTCAACTGGAGGAACAACAATGGGTATTAGACGACACGTCGCCCTTATCTGTACATATTCAGGCCCACTTTCGGTGGCCAAAGAATGTAAAGGAATCAATCAGGAAAAGCATAGCACCTCGTATATCAGTGCCAGACTGCGACAACATAGCCAAACCAGTACTGGACGCCTGTGGTGCCATCTGGGGGGACGACAGGCAGGTCGCCGATCTTCGGGTGCGGAAGTTCAACTCACCAAGCAACAAGTTAGTCATCACTGTACAGCGATGGTACTTTCCTTTGGAGCCAATTGAATGAAGCACCCAGACTGGCTCATGGATAAACTTCGCTCGGAGTTTGCTCGCTCAGGACTTAATAAAGACATTGGAAACCCGCCGCCTTCTATAAGGTGTGCTTTAGGCCACACGGTAGCAGCGCGCTGGATGCTCAATGGCGAGTTGTCTCATTGGCGGCCCCCAAACCCTGAGAAGTGCGGGGAATGCGAATCTCAGGAACAAAAAGCGCACTACATCGATACTTTGATTGATCGCTTTAGAAAGGTTGGCATCCCAGAAGAGCACCAGGAATGGAGCCTAGGCTGGGCACCCGCAAAGGAATACGGCAAGGTAGTACACGCCGGGATACGCACTGACTTTAGAGATGTGGTTATGGTCGATAAGCATAACCAGCACGCATACAAATCGTGCCTTGGGCACCAGCGCCATAACTGGGTGCTGTTCTCAGGCCCAGTAGGCACGGGCAAAACAACCTTTGTCACCGCCTTGATGATGGATATGATTGAGCGCGACCCCCGGCGTTACTCCAAGCCTGTTTGGACGACCGAGTCTGCACTGTTCCGTAACTGCGACATTGCAGGGGCTAAGGACTACGCAGAGCGCATCAAGATGCTCGACAAGCACATTCGCAGTGGCTTGCTGGTCATCGACGACCTGGGCGCTTCACGGCGTCCTCTGACGGACTGGCAAGGTGGGGCTATGCGAGATCTGTTTGATGACCGCCACAGCCGCAAGTTGCCGACACTGCTCACGACCAACATCAGCAGGTGGGAAGACTTAGCTAAACGCTACGGTGAACATGTGGTTAGTCGCATCCACTCCCGATGTAAGACAATGAACGTCTTGGGCGGGCCCGATCGAAGGATGGGGTAACGTACCGCAGGTGCGATACGTAAAAGAAGAGGCCACCGTTAGGTGACCTCCGCTCGCAACAACATCGGAGGAACTAATATCCGATGATAGGTGATAGAGTACAGTTTGGGTTTAGTCAAACAGGAGCATTAGCATGGGCACACAAGAAGACGATGCGGCGAAGTCCTGGGATGAAGACGCTGAGTTTTGCGCTTGGCTTATCCATATGAACTACGCTGAGAAAACCGATAAAGGTGTTCGCTGCAAGCTAACCATAGGGCTCCGCTGCTACATGCGGGAGACATGGCAAGCAGCCAAGGGCCGCCCAGTCGCTGGATGGGAACGGAAGACCTCACCAGCGCCACTTGACGCCGACTAAACCTCTCCAGTCGGCTTCTCTTCCCCACAGCGCTCCTGCTTCCAGGGAAGCTGTGAGATCCAAAGCTTTCCCGACCCGATGGCGAGCGCCAAGACCAACGTCCCACCGATCAGTATTCCCAGCAAGGCTGAGGTCAAGGCCACCGCTGTCTCCAACATCTAGCGCTACCTGGTTCAGCCCTCGGAGGGCTTTCCCAAAGCGGCAGCCTCAACAGCGGCACGCTTTTGCTTAGCAACGTCTTCCATGCTGATACCCAGAACACCGGATATGGCACCTAGAACTGAAGCGAGGATTGCTTCGGTTGGAAGGTTAGGGAAGAACTGCTTAGCCAAAATAGGTAAAATAGCAGCAAGTACGGACAGCCACAGCTTGCGTGAAGATAATTTTCCAGACATTATGTCTCCTTAAGAAGTAAAGTAAGTTCCAACAAAGGTCTGGCCGTTGGTGCCGAACACTTCGATCCCCCGGCCCGTGCCAGCGGTTCCGTCGGACCTGTACCCATAGTTTACAGCCATTTCAAACGCAGCCCCTGGAACCACAACAATCCCATTCGCCGCCACAGTGTAACCGCCAGCACCGTCATTGACCGCCTGCTTTAGGGTAATGCTATTGGCTCCTGAGTTGTACAGGATCATATAGTTCGTATCAGAACGCAGGTCGTCGGCGCTCTCGTTGAGCATTATCTTGCCCGTGCCCCCGAACGTAACGACGCTCTGGCGCGCTTGGGCGTTCCAGACAGGGTTATTCTTTTGGATTCCTCGATTAAAATCAGACATTGTATTTCCTATGGGTGTTCCGGCTTGCCGGCGTTGTAATCTCGTAAAATCTCGTCGGCACTAAGCGCTCTGCTGTACACTCGAACAGTATCAATCTTCCCGTTGTAAAAACCAGCCGTACCGCTACCGATCACAAGAGGTTGCCCGACCGCAGCATAATCGCTCGGTGCGACAGTAGCGTGCAGCGCCCCGTTCACATAGCTTTTGAGCGATGCCGGCGCACCAGGTGCCCATGCCAGCACAATATGGTACCAATCGCCACCAAGCATCGAAGGCAGCACTGCTAGGTTTCCAGCAAAAGGAAATGATGTAAACTCAAGATCGCCACCCGACGGAGAGTCTCTTAGTGCCCATCCGTTGTTTCCTGCCCTTGTAGCGAATAAAGTGCGACCATTCGCCAACTGTGTCACCCAGGCCTGCAAAGTCCATGTGCTTGTAGCCGGGAGCAGCGGGGACTCAAGAGTCGTCGCAACTGTGCTGTTTGTCCCGTTGAACAGGAAGTCAGAAAAGAGACTAGCGCTGTTAGCAGTGCCGTTCTTTCCATTCCCGGTAATGTCATACCAAGTTGTTGACGCCGTTGTAGCGCTAAGCCTCTCCAAACGAAGAGCGGCCCCGCCTGTCGGGTAAAGGGCCCCTGTCCCGGTGGCTGTGCCCCGCCGTGATTGACCAGCAGGTAAAAGATGCTTGCGCTTCATTTCTTCTTCGCCGCAGCTTTCTTCTTCGGGGGCTTCGCCGCCATTCTTCGTTCAACTTCGGCATCAATATAGTTGGTCATTGAAAGGCCGCTGCCAAAGGTCCGACGGCGCTCTAGCACATCTTGCCGGACCTCTTCCCAGATTTTTTCGGATTCAGTACTCATAGATTTTCCATCCAGTTGTTTATTCCAATCGCCAAGGCGTTGCCAATTCTCTCAAGCCCGGCAGCTTCTAGTAGCGGAAGATGTGCCTCGTTGTCTACAAAGCACGGCTCAAAGCAAATGGCACAGGGTTTTCCTACAAAGATCCCCTTAATAGTATTGTACGCATGGGTTGTCCAATCACTAGGCTGGGCAGGTCGGGTAATCGCTTTATCTAACTCAGGGCACTCCTCGGCAAGGGCATCAGCGATAAACGTTGCACACACCTTCCCCATTGAACTCCGGTGGTCGTAAAATGCAGCCCCGTAGCTACCGTTGCCAGCATTTAGGTGGGCAGCGATGTACACCGAAATACCCCCCGCCATATTTGCGTACTGCAAAACACGGGTTTGCCGCTCTGAGTAACGCCCGTCACTGATGTTGATTACGTTAATGCCTAACTCGCGCAGTTTGCGCTCTGCTGCAGCCAAGTAATCAAGGGTCATGTCTGCTTCATCTCGGCTTACCAGTCTGGAGTGAGCCCCGTAATCACTGGGCTTACCGATTTGACCAGCATGCTGCCTGTCTAGAAATACTGTTCGTGTCATCTCTACTCCCTCTCGCCAACGTAGGCCTCTGTTTCTCGCCATGCTTTGGTGAAATCGCCAATAATTATATCAAAGTAGTCCTCAACTTTTTTGGTTTCATCGATACGCTGCTCACTAGAAAGATCAAGATTCGCGTTAATGTCTCCAAGCCTCTTCACGCGCTCGCCTTCAACCTTCCCGATCGCAGATTTCCAGCCTTTCAGTTGGGTTTTAGGGTCAAATTGAGACAACTTGTAACCAACCATATTCTTTAGCAGGTACGCATCGGTCCTCATGTGCTGCTGAGGGTCCATGCGGCGGTCTAGCGAGTAACCGCTAAATTCATTAAGCGGGTTCATGTAAGTAATAGAAGCGTCAATTCCTTGGGCCTGGTAACCAGGCAATAGCATGTTGCCAACGTTGTTAGCGTAATCACCATAGGTAACTAGCTCCCCGCCTGTCTTCGTTACGCCTTTAACAAGCGATGTAACCATCTGAGGAAACAAGCCCTCGGTCATAAAGAGGTCCTTCAACACCAGTTCGGCTGCACCCTTTTGCCTGCGCATCGCCTTATCGAATTTAGCTTCGCCCTCCGGGGTAGCGCCAACTTCCATTGCCTGGATAATAGTAAACAAACCCGCTGCAAAGTTCTTCTGGGCAACAGTCGTGTACGATTTATCTCCGATGAAGTCAGCGCCCATTGCTTGGTATTGCGGTATCATACGGCGTTTAAACTTATCGTCAGCTTCTACGTGGTCGTAAATGTTGATCAGCAGAGAGCGCCGCGCTTGGCTGCCCATTGCATCAAGCATAAGCTCATTAAAGATGATTGGGTCGTTTGTAAGCATCGGAAGATCGTCAAAGAACGTGTGGTAAACGATACCCTTTTTAACGCCTGGTATATCCGTCGTTTTCCATATCCAAGTCCTGAACGGGCCACCAACCACAAAGTCCATTTTCTTGATGACCTTAAGGAGCCCCTGGGCATCAGCAAAATCGACAAATCGGGCATTGGCTTTACCCATTGCAGACTGGGCGCGGGCCTTGGCAATCAACGGGTCGGACATTGAGTCAACCACGGTTCGCTTGCCCCTCCGATCAACAAACTCAAACTTGCCGCTCTTCAACTTGAATACACGTCCCTGCAGAACGCCAGTATTCACATCCCTTAGAGTCACTCGACGGCCCACACTAAGCTTGCTGAGCGCTGCTCTGGAGCGAGCCATTTCCCGCATTGAAGTATCTACTTTGAAAATAATATCGCCTTGGCGATACAACTCAATAGCAGTTCTTGTGATTGCTCTCACGGCACTACCCGCCCCAAGGGGCAGGTCCATAGACCCGAGACGCCCTTGATGAGTCAGGTTTTGGACAAAATCCATCGCCGCTCCCCAGCCAGTTGGGTCGCCAGCATTTTTAATCCCCTGAGAAACAGCGCCCGCAACTTCGCCATCAATAAAAGTAGACCAGTCAAACCCTGTGTAGTCTTTTAGATTATGAAAATCATCCAACACCGCCGCTTCTAGGGTTTCCGGTGCCCACTTAGCCTTTTGGCCAAGCTTTATCGTTTGCTGGATCTGAAGCATCCCGGTAATCGGATCAATGCCGTCGTGGGTTAGCTTGTTGTAATAGTTTGACATAAAGTTATTGACGGCGGTCGCCGGTCTTAAGGCGGTCAGGTTGAGCTTAATATACTGACTCAGTGATGTCATAAACCCCGCATCATATTTTAACAGTTGGTTGGTTTCATGCAGCCAACCAAGCGTCGCCTTTAAACCGTTATCTAGAAACGTAGACTGGTTAATACCCATTGACTCAGCAAATGACGCCACGTTGTCAACCATCACAGGAAGCTTACCCCTCGAAAGTCCTGTGCCTCGCTCATATACAGCAGCCTGCGCTGCGCCTATGTCACTCATGGATGGGATGGTGTCGCCTAGCGCCGTTGTGCCGCCATTGTAGCTGCCTGTCTCTGTCTTGAGCCTGCTCAGCCCCTCCGCACCTATTCGCTCTGCTACTGCCTTGGCTCGTACTGGGTCCGCAATCCAGAGGTCCCAGTTCGAGGGGATTCCTTTTAGAACCGGGGGAACGCGCCCATTTTCTAGCAAGTAAAGATACATGCCTTCGGCGTAATCGACGGTATACCCGTCGTCTGCCCAGCCTTTTACGCCATCCATCTCTTTAGCTAATACCTTGGCGCTCATTCGAGACTCTAAATTTCTCGCCATCATATGGCTCATTGTATTCAGCGACGAAGACACAGCGTCAGTAAGAACGACTCCATCAGCCTCGGTAATCGCCCACTGCTCAAACGCTTCCGACAGCCGGTAGGCCTTTTTCCCAACAACAATTACAGGGTCTTGAATCTTGAAAATAGCGCCCCCGTTTGAGCGCCCCTGCGAGTAATCTAAGATTAGCTTATCTAAGCCCCGCGACAATGTTACAGCATCTACGACTTTATCCTTCAAAGAGCGTTTCCCGAACATTTTCCCTGGCAAGTTAAAGCCTTTTTCGTTCATCATCCAACTACGGAAATTTGAGCGGGCCGCTTCGCTACCAAGAAGTCTTGCGTGAGCATTGTCGGTAATAAACGCCATAAGGGTTTCAGCGTAAATACGGCGCATTTTATTAAGGCCGCCCCGCCCTCCCACTAAAGCCGCCGCTAGCTCAGAACCTAAACCTTTTGCTGTTAGGTCTATACCGATTTCTTTAGATATTCTTTTCAGTTGGCCTGTTGAGTAATTTAACCCACCCTCAGCTTCGACCATGCGGTCTGTAATATCTATAATCAGCTTATAAGCTTCGCTTAGACCGGCTTCGGGGGCGGCGCGGACGCGATCGATCAAGGCCCCTAATCGCTTACCCAAGTCGAGGGCCACTGGCGGGGGTGTGCCGTCAGGAAGACTGTGGGGCACCTTTTTAAGCCCTGATGGGGAGTCCTTAAATACCCCATCGCCAAACACCCCGAGCTTTGGGTCGAAAATTACCGGCTTATCTGCGTACTCTGTTAGCACTGGGGCGTCAGCAAGTTCGCCGAATAGGTTGCTTCGATACTCGTCAGTTAACTTTGCGATAACTCTTAGCTGGTGATCTTGAAGCTTGGCAATAGCGCCAATATCACGCTGGTGCCTTGCAGCAGCTTTCTTCACTGAAGCGTCTCTTTGCGCTTCTAGCTGCTGTAAAATCTGGGAGTCCTTCTTTGAGGCTTTATTACCCGCCTCTTGAAGCACGGTGTTTGCTTTCTCAATGCGCGCATCAATATCAGCAACTGCATCATCAAGGGTCTGCTTTAATGACAACTGTTGATCGGCAAACGAGCGGCCGAGGTTGCCTAGCTCGTCACGTTTTCCTTTGATCGTATTGTTGTACGATTCTGTTTGTGTCGCATCTTTGCGACGCTCGGTCGTAAACCGCTCTTGTTTACCTTTAGCGTTGTTGAGGTTATCTAATAAAGGCTGAACCTGCTCGGCTCTTTCAAGCTCTAACTCAGCTAGCATCTCTTTTTGCTGCTTAGCGGTGATGCCTTTCTTGCGGTTGCCCTTTTTATAGAGATTGCGCTTTTTGGTAATAGAGCCGCGCTTACTCCTGAAGCTCTTTTCAACAACCGCTATGCTGTCTTCAAGGGTGGCGATCTGCTCAATAAAGCTCGTAACAGAGGATTTGCGCCACCGCTTGTTTACAACTTTGTCGTTGGCCAGAGCGCTCTCAATGGTCTGCCGCCGCTCAATAAGAGCACCAACCTCTTTGGTTGAGGCTATTTCAGTGTTTCGTTTGTTGCCCCTTAGCAGTGTCTGGTCTTTGACGTAGGTTTCTCTCGTCTCTTTTCTTAGTGCCTTTAGCGCCTCAACCTGAGCCGTATGAGCCTTAGTTGCTCGCTCTAGAACTGCATTGCTTCGTAGTACATCTGCTTCAGTAGGGATGCGTTCCTCGGCTACGGTTTTAGCTTCTTCAACGCTCTGCTGATATTTATCCTCAATATCTTTTAGGCGAGTTTCTTGCTGGCGCTCTAACCGTAAACGCGTATTGTCGAACCTTTCCAGCCCACGGGAAACAGCGTTTTCCCGATGCATAGAGCCCTGCTTCTGGAACGAGTCGTGCCAGATTAAGTTTTCTTCAAGCAGGACCTCTCGGTTAGCCCGCTGCACCTCAGGGAACCGCTCAAATTGAGGCAAGGCCTTTTCGATCGAGCCGTCTGCGATGTTAAGCTGCTGCTGGTAGGCTTTTAATACCTCTGTGGGGACCGCCTTGCCCTGGGCTATGGCCCGCTCAACTAAAAATGGATGTACTTGATGAGCAGAAACGTACTCGCCTGCAATGTAAGGCACTGCACCTGAGCCGCCGGCTGCAGCTTTCTTTAGCCCCGTCCCAAGCCCAGTGGCATTACCTGAAAACGCTAACCCATCGATGGAGCCAGCGCGCGACTGAAGGTGCCTAAGCATTGTGTGCCTCAGCCCGTTAGCCCCCTCCGCGGCGATGCCGAAACCCGTCACTTCAAGGTTTGGCTGGTCAACCCTAGTAAGATCAAAGGCTGTCTTACCTAGCCGAGCCAGGTCAGGAATGTCAGCTAAGGGGTCTAAGCCACTAAACTCGTCACCTAACCGAACCAAAGGATTAACCGTGTAATCCATAAAAGCGACGGTCTGGCCGGCTTCGTTAACTGCGTACAGCGCCTCTTTTCCAGAGACGGTGCGATGGACGTAAATGCGATTGCCACTGAGGCTCCCGCCGGGCCGCTCGACCTCGAATATCGAAAACCCAGAAGGGTCGTGAGCCACACTCCTGTTGGAAGAACGAGCAGCGCTAACATCAGCAACAAAAGCGCCATGGCCAGCGGGGACGCTGTCAAACGTTCCAAGCCCCGCTATTTCAACAGGCATAGACTCGCCCGGCAAATGGTCCCAAGTCTCTGTACGCTCGGCGACGGCGCGCTTTACAGTCGCCAAGTTTTCATCCGCCACAGCAAGACGGCTTGTCGGGTCTGCTTTAGCATTGTCAATCTTAGCCAGGGCGTTCGCTTTGATTTGGTAGATTACAGATGGCTGGTAAGGCATCTGATTGGGGTCATACAGCATCTCGCCGTTGTTCATTGCCCGCTGACGCTCTGTATCAAGGCGGTTCATTTTAGACTTAACTTCAGCGCCTGCTTGGGTCACGTCGGATTTAATTGAATGAGCCAAATCCTGCATAACCGGGTCCGTTTGGTAGGCAATATCTGCCATGGCCCTGTTCCAGCCCGCCGTAGCAACATCTGGTGTGTACACCTTTATAGCGGCCATAGCCGCTGGAACACCCATAACTAAACCCAGGCCGACGTAGGGATCAAGGTCATCCCAGTGGTGGTTCTCAAGCGCAGCGGCCATCGTGCCGTAGAGTACAGCGCCTTTTACTAGAGGGTTTACCAGCCCCACTTCTGCCGCATAATCGATAACCTCAGAGGCGTTTTCAAATATCTTGCCCGACTCGCCCCTCTCCTTGAGGCGCTCTTTTAGTATAGGGTTTTTATCTATGTTTACTTGCAAATCCCTGTTCCGGGTGATTTGTGTCCTGAGCTTCCTTGTTAGAAGAGCCTGGATAAACTTGTTGGTCGCAAGAGCCCCCTCAGGCGTTGCTAGGGCTCGTTGAATATGACCGTTAATCGCCCGTATTGCAGATCTGCTAAGACCGAATTTAGTATCTTTTGCCCCCATTTCGACAGCCAGCGATTCAAGCTCGGCTACCGCAATCCCGGCTTTTGACACCCCCGCTTTGGCCATGATGCGAACGAAAGGGAGAATAGTTAGAACAGTACTAAGAGGCTGGGTGTTCCAAGACCTTACTGGACTGGCCATGATCTGCACCATAGCTCCCATCATTTTAGGCATTAAGTCTTTGTTGCCAGAATACCCTTCCTCAAGCTTGTTAACAAAAGCATCCCAACCGCCAGGCTGCTGCAAAACCTCTTTCAACTCTTCCGGGGTGTACGTCCTAGATCGCTGGTCTGCGTTGAGCAGCGTGCTTGGGCTTGGAAGAAATGCCCCAACGAGGTGAGCAATACCTGTAATGAGCATTGCCCCGTCTTCCACCGCCGCCTCGCCCAGGCGATCCCCTACAATCTTTTCTTGGACATCAACGTTGTCAAACCAGCCGTTAACCATTCCGCTGATTACATCTGAACGCATGTTCTCAGGTGCGCCCTCGGTAAGCAGGGAACTAGCACCAAATACTCGCCGAGTTGTTTTCTGCTGCATTTCGGGCTTACCGTCTTTCATGACGGCAGCACCTGTTTCAGGGTCCCGCTTGGGCTCCATAATGGGGTTACCATCTTGATCGTAAGCGGGCTCTTCATAATACGATGTAGAGTCAACGCCCGGAACAACGTTAAGCAACTCAGCACTAAGAGCAACAGGAGCAAACGCTACTAGCTCAGCGGCAAATGAGCCCAGGCTAGCTGATGTCCCCAGCGCGGTGCCGCCCCACTCACCAAGCATACCCGATGCGTTATACGGAATCATGTCATTTGGCTCAGCCGTCCCAAACAAAGCAAAGTTTTCAACATGCCGCATGCCTTCAGCTTCCCGCTTTCTAAGGTCTTTAATCTCAGACCAAAGCTCGCCAGACATTCGCTCGGCCAGCTTTTGAGTGTTCTCCACAGGGGCCCCGGCCCCCATCGACTCTCCAATGCCTTCGGGCATTTCGCTTTTAGCGAACTCGTAAATCTCTTGGAACTTAACCTCTTTAGCCGTTAAATTATCTTGGATAAACTTTAACTGCTTTTGCGCCTCGATCTCATCAGGAAGCTCTTCATCTAGCGGCACGTTTTCCCACTTGCTTACAAGCTCGCGCTTGCGCAGGTCGGCTACGTCATAACGGCTTTGTGCGGCCAGTAAGTTATGGAGAAGCCCTAAGCCGGGGTTATTCTGGGCCTTTCTGCTGTCTTCCGGGTATGAGCGAAACTTCGCAGAGCGCCGAGCGTCTTCCATCGCCTTGCGGTAGTCTGGGTTGGTGTCAGCAAAATCATACAAGAAATCCCGAACAGAACCCGCCTCGTCTTTCATCTGACTTAACGTAGTAAGCCCCGGAGTGTCTAAGGCCATCTTGTTGTATTTTAACCTTGCGCCATCAAGCTGCCTTCGCAGCCTTACCGATTCCTTATTTGCATGTTGAAGACCTTCTGGCGCTGGGCTGGTAGCGCGACTGCGCCGCCTAAACCAATCTGTAGCTTCCTTACGCTTCCTCGCCCCTTCGGTTATCGCTTCTCTTTGTTGATGCTGCCCAAGTTGCCGCAGCGACTGAAGCATTTTAAGCAACTCAATCCCGTCTGGTGTTCTGCTCGCTAAATCAACAACAGCAGGCTCGATACCTGGGATTTGAGCCAGCAATGTTTCAGGGTCGGCTGTTAGCTGCTCTACGGGCTCTAGGTCAGGGAACTGCTCCCTAAGCGATTGCACAGCAGCCGGAAAAGGACTCTGCTGCCGAGGGTCGGGTAGCGTTTGCCCAACCGTGATCGTTTCCGACCCCGGAGGCAAATCGTCAACAACAGGCTGAGCGGCGGGCCCAGCTTGCGGCGCTGCAAAGTAATCATCCTGAGTTTGTACCGGAACGAAGTCCTGATCTAAACTTTGGTATTTCTTAAACCGGCCTTCAGGAATTTTGCCAAAAGCCAGCGACTCAATGTCCACACCGCTTTTGCGGAAGTAGTTTGTAACCTCACTACGCTTTGGGCGGCGCTTGCGGACTTCTAAAAACCGTCGGTTGAACGCTTCTTGGGCCTCTAAAATACTGCTCACTGGTTATCCTTTGGTGGTAAAGCGTTTCTGGCTCTGATTTGATCTTGGCCCAGCCCCTTGCCGAATACATCCTTTATTAAAGAATCGAGAAGAATGCCGTGTTGCTGTGCCTCTATTCCCTTAGGCTGGACCGCTGTTTTTATGTAGGTCTTGGTGCTTTGGTTCCAAGTAAAACCCTTAAAAACCTGCATTCGTTCCATCGTCGCTAATAAATGAGCGCCATCAGCACCGCCAAGCGCAATAGCAGCATTCCTGTGAGCATGAAGCTGGTGAGCAACGCTACCCGCTGTGCCCTGCTCCAAATCCATCCGGTGCCTCGCAATAATACTAATAAACCGCAACTGCGCTGCTATGTTCCCCTTGGCCACAGAAACGAAATCCTGGCCCACCCGGCTTGTGAGGTCTGTTGGGTTTAACAAGTCCCCTTTACCCAGCGTGTAATTACCTTTAATTTCACCCATTAAAGCTCTTTTCATAACATCCGCTGTAACAAGCCCCGCTAACAAACCCTGAGCCTGCTCGACCGTTGCTCCGGGGGTTCCCTTATTAAGCGCTGTCAACGCGGCCGACTTTTTTAAGCTGGATGACGTTAGGCGGATGTACTCCATGTATTTATTAGCAAACTTCCGCAGGGCACCAGCGCCAGCTTCTTTCTGGCTTTGGTACAATGCTTCTGTAGTTTGCTTCCGCAGATCAACCAGTTTGGCGCTGTCCTGTTCCAGGCCATCGTAAAGCCGCGTGACGTAAGGCATTTCTTTGCCGCCGCCCTGCTTGAATGCCCCCTGAACAGTTTTGCGGGTTTTTTGATCTGCGTCTGGAAGCAGCGCTTTAATAAGACCGACATTCTGGCCTCGCAAGTCAATGTTTTGGCCTCTTCGTTTTACCTTGCGATCCTGATTCGCGCTTATAATCTTTGCTGCTGCCAGATCGACATCAACGGCTTTTTCGGCCGCCCTTAGCACGTACTTCTGAGTCAGCGTGCCGCGCTCGTTTTCAACCGCCGCCGCTTCCCGCTCTGCGCCGAACTGATTTTCCATCGCACGGGCCGCACGAGTCTCCGGGCCCGTGTCAATTCGGGTAGCTAACTCAGCGCGTAACTGGCGGCGGCTCTTGCCCGCGCCCAGGCCAACGGCCTTGCGGTACTTTTGCAGAGCGCCTTGGTTCGTCTTTTGCTGTTCCCCGATGAGGTCACGGTCAACCATTCCACCAGCGAACGCCTCAATGAAACCGACCTCTCGGTTGTCTACATCACCCATATACTGAGCCATAGCGGCGTTACGAAGGAACTCTTCCTCCCCCGTCAATGGGGCTCCCGGCAGGTTTGCGTTATACTCCTGAGCCAGCGCTCGGTACCCAATGCTGCCCATGGTGCGCGCATCTTGATCAGCTATAGTAGAATACTGGGGGGCCCCAACAACACCTGGGACCGCCGCGTTCCGGTTTACTGCGTTTGTACGACGCGCTTGTTCAATAGCAACTAAAGCAGGGTTAATAGGCCTCTTATTTGCCATGGTATTAGGCTCCGGTTCACGTACCGCAGGTGCGGTACGTTGAGTTTCATTTCGTGTTTCTGCATCGACTACAGCTTGCCATGGTGTCATCTCAACAGACTGAACAGGTGCGGCTGCAACGGCAGGAACCTCTGGCATCACAAGTACAGGAGGGGCGGGTGGCGGCGCAACTGCTTCCTGAGCCGCTTCAGCCAACCCCACAGAACTTGCAAAAGCTACCGCCGGGGGAGGCCCTACAACCGGGGGGGAAGAGCGCTTGATGGTCGGCTCTCCAAACTCAACCGAGGGGCGTTGGGCCACCATTGTAGCCTGAGGCGCATTTAGTTGGTCCAAGTAACTATCAAGAGCAGCCAGCCTTTGTAGCTGGTCATCTTCTGAGCCAAGCCTGTTTGGGTTGTAGATAACATCAGTTAAGCCAACCTTAGACCTGCCGCCTGTGC
>TARA_R110000744_G_scaffold272927_6_pt1 | contig 19577 bp, 18 predicted proteins | sample TARA_R110000744 | Tara Oceans TARA_R110000744 (sample SAMEA4398083) | marine metagenome | biome: Polar Biome; feature: [DCM] deep chlorophyll maximum layer (ENVO:01000326); material: water (ENVO:00002006), including particulate matter (ENVO:01000060) such as... | depth 36 m | reverse complement strand
CACAAGTACAACGGGCATGGGGTTCGCACCGCAGAGCAACCGTGCATGCCAGCGATAAATGTCCAATCGTTCGTTGTGCAATTGCCGATTACCGAGCAGCCTGTCTATACGTTTTATGTTGTGTTTCGGGGCAACAGAGCCTGCAATGTTGCGGCCTAATTCGGTTAGCGACAGTTGTTGTCCATCCAGTAAAGATTGTGTGGCAACCATAAGAGAGGAAAGACGTTTTGCATGTAGATTGGGGCATTGCTTTTTAAGCAAATCGTGTAAGATATGAATATCACGCATGGTGTTGTTATCTGGTTGGTTTTTGGCGAAATTTATTAGATCAAATAGCACCATGCGTGTCTATATTATTGTTTCCGCTTAATATTATGAGGGGATTCGTTAGATTGTGGCGTTCTTGGCATGCGGATATGTTGATTGACGTAGGATAATATTTCAGGGCAAATCTGTTTCGATATACATTGCTCGTCTATAAACTGTGAGGCAATTAATGCAATTTTTTGAAATGTATTCGTGTGCTCGAATCTGCGTATGATTGGGGCAACCCGAGTGTCATGTTTTAAGTTTAACAAGCACTCAAAGACACCAAACAAATATCTAAACGACAACTCATAGGAGCGTATTGGCCAAGATATATCATCGTAAGGATACAAGCTTTTACCTAGTTTTAACGCCGCAATAGGGCACCCGCAATCAGTAAAGTACTGTAGGATTGCTTGAGCATCTGGGCTGGGAGCATCAAGATATACATTTCTAAACGTTGTTTTACTCCATATAAAAATTTCACCATCATTTTTATGCATTTGAATTTGAAATTCTTGCTCACAGTCTGCCAGTAACTATTTATTGGCCAGTCGAGTAAAATCAGTGTGAAACAGTTTATTCATTTCCATCTTCCAACTGCCTTTCATGCTCAATGAATGTAACAGCACTACTCCATGATGTAGTCTTTTCAAATGTAATGACTAAGCATTGCCATGGCATTATGGTTATACGGTGTGAGAGGATTGATACGAGATCACATAAGATTCAGATAGATGTACTTCGTCAGGTTTAATTAATGTAATGACTTGTTCACCGTCAATTATTTGTGCTGACCAAACATCATCTTTTTCAATGAAAAATTTTGTTTTAGCAATTTTATATGGCCCGCACATTTGTCGATGAAAATTGAGCCATCGAGGATTTAGCAATGTCAATTGGTTTGGTTTTTGACTGGGAGTTGACGGAAGTGGGATTAATGATTCAGAGAATTTAATGGTGTGAGTTTCACTAACTATTGTATCCATATTTAACCTCATAATGCTTATAATAATGAACTAAGTATAGTCAAATATCTCAAATGTCAAATCAAAATGATTCGACACTAAGTGAGAGTGACATAGATGATTTTAGTCGTGTATATTGGATAAAAATCATAAGAAAAGATTAGATTGGCACATTTTATATTAAAAAATATTTCTATGGCTCAGCAGTCTAGGCTGGAATCAATTGATTTCTTACTGGAGTTTTTTGGTAAAGTCAGTCGGCAATGGTTGAGTGAATATTGGAAAATGGGTTCGGCAAATTGTACGCGTGATCTGGCACTATACAAACAGCTTGCTCCAACCAACTTAATTCTGAGACATCAAAACAAAACGTACTATCGAACTGATGAGTTCCAACCAGTTTTTACACATGACGTACAAGCTGCTTTAGCTAAATTGAATCAATGTTTAGATAAGAACTTAACTGAGGAACTAAGCAATGAAAATACTGATATAATTAAAGGTAATGATGCACTCATTTTACCAGATAAAACCATTCTAGCCACGGTATGTCGGGCGGTCAGTTTAGGTAATACTATAAATATTAGTTACCAAGGTTTATCAGAAAAATGCAAATTAATAGAAATAGATCCCCATACAATCTTCTTAGGTTTTTTAGGTTGGTATGTTAGAGCATATGATAAAAATTTGGGAAAATTCAGTGATTTTTTCCTTTGCCAAATCGATGGAATAAGTGAACTCAACCAAGGGTTCGATAGAGTCGAGTTAATTAGCAAAGATGAACAATGGAATAATTTGGTTGAACTGATATTGGAGCCTCACCCAAGTGTTAATAATGCAAAAGCCATAGAGTTGATTTATAAAATGCAAAAAGGAGTATTGAAAATCAGCGGTAATGCAGTGATGGCAAAACATTATCTTCGACGTGAAAATGTTGACTGTAATCTTAAGTCTTCAGAGGGGAAGTTTTTACTTCACCTAAAGAATAAAGGGGAGGTCGACATTGCCTTTAAAACGTGAGAGTTTTTATTATATTACCACGTATATTTAAAATACATCGGGAGTAAATTAAAAATTGCTTGGAATATATTATGAAAATTGGGAAGTATCGCTATGATAAAAAGCTCATTTTTAGCTTGGATATTACGTATGCCGCTTATACAGCGTTGGGCTGTTATGCACTTGATAAAACCGGAAAATGTTGCTGAACATAGTCACCAGGTTGCCGTTATTGCGCATTTACTGGCAACAATTAGGAATACATATTGCGGGGGAAGTATCAGCCCAGAAAAAGCAGCGACAGTTGCTCTTTATCATGAGGTATCAGAGACGAAATTACAGGATGTGATCCATGTAACAAAATACCACAATCCTGCAATAACAAAAGAATTTAAAGCTATTGAAGAGTTGACGGAAAGAGAGTGTTTAAAAACGCTTCCTGCGGAGCTTCAACCAATTTTCAATGAATTATTGATACAGAAAAACGTTGATCCGGAATATAAGAAAATTGTAAAAGCTGCAGATATGATTTCAGCTTACTTAAAGGCATGTGACGAAATCAAATTTCTTAATCCTGAATTTAATGCTGTTAAGCAAAGACTTGAAGAAAAAATTAACAAATTAAGAACAGAGCTACCAGAAGTAGAAATATTTATGGAAATGTTTGCTGAGCGTTGTTTAGTAAATATTGAAGATATGCCGACTGAATTTTAAAAAACGGCAATAAACTGACTTTTTATTGTATTTTTGTTTTTAAGCAAAACGATAAACGTATGTTATAATACGTATGTTATAATTATATTCTATGGCTAGGTTTTCTAGGTGGTGTGTTAGACTATTTGATTAAACATACGAATTATCGTGATTTATTGCCAAGCGAGGGTGTCCAATGTCATGGGCTAAACACAGGGCTTCAATTAACGTGTCGTTAAGGCCAAGCTTATCCGTGAGCGCTGGATGTTTTCGGCGAAGCTGTGCAGCAATTCCCTGACCTATTTGTGAGGCCTCAAGTGAGTGGGTCAAACGTGTGCGATAGAAATCGCTCATACCCACGCCTAAGACTTGTGTTTTGGCTTGCAGACGTCTAAATGCTGCAGAGTGCAGTATACGGGCTTTGTCACGTTGAAAAGGTGAGCGGTGATCGCCATCACGTTGAACTTGCTGTGAAAAATGTCTCGCTGACCACATGGTAGGTTGCTGCATGGACGTATATACCTCTGTGAATACCTCTGAGAATTATTGTTTTGCTGGAATTCCCTTACCTGTTGCTGCCCAATATATACCACCGTAAATGTGCTGTAAAAACGCATTGTCTTATAGGCAATAGGTTTATGCCTCAGCGCTATGTAAAATACACGTCCGTCGCAGCCTGGCGTTACCAAGAAATAGCATGAAACTTGCCCATGCCATCACCTACATTGTCCTTCGGCTGAGCATAATGTATTGCTTGTTTGTATGGAAATCGACCTGCTGATTAAATGGTATGTTTGGACATCGTAACCCTTGGCGTTTCATTTGACGTAAAGGCATACTCGCAAACCGGTTAAAGGTAACTGTGAGAAAAACACAAAATATTACTAATCAGTACGTTACTGTCTGCTGTAAGCAGATTAAGCGGCTACCCTAAGTCAGTTTGAAAGCCAATTGTCTCGCTGACCACAGGGTAGGTTGCCGCATGGACGGATAATCCTCTGGGAATACTGCTAAATGTTATTGTATCGCTGGAATTCCTTTACCAGTTGCCGCCCAATATATACCACCGTAAATGTGCTGTAAAAACGCGTTGTCTTGATAGGCAATAGGTTTATGCCCCAGCGCTGTGTAAAAAGCGCGCCCGCCATCGAATGTGTGATACCAGGCAATAGGGTGAAACTTGCCCATGCCGTCGCCTATATTGTCACCCCACTGGGCATGAGGAGCGAAAGTATTTTCGTCTACTGTTAGTAGGTAATTTAAGTTTTTGCTTTGGGCTGGACCAAACTCATACCATTCATCAGTCCACAGTAATGCATTAGGTAAATACTCCATTCCTGGAAAATCTCTAGAGACAACTTCCATTTGTGCTGTTTGTATTTCAGGATGGATTTTAAACACATGGCCCACCAGCTGATTATACCAAGGCCATGTTTTCTCTGTGTCGGATGCACTATGGATCCCTACAAATCCTTTACCGGATTGAATAAATCGTTGTAATGCCGCTTCTTGTTGCGAATTTAATATATCGCCAGAGGTAAGCAAAAAAACGACTGCATCATAGTTTTTAAGATTGTCATCATTAATAAGCGCAGCATCTTCTTGCCAATCAACTCCAAAGTGATGTTTAATTCCAAGAGTCTCAATGGCTTGTACTGCGCCGTTAATTGACTTGTGATGCCATTCGACTGTTTTAGTAAAAAGTAAAAGATTAAATTGCTCGGCATGAGCCAGAGATGTTGTGATTAATAAGCTGGCGCAGAGAATGATTGTGGCGCTTTTCATAAGGTAACGTCCATTTTCAAGTTGACCAGCAATATTATTGGCTTCTAACAGAAATAGTATTCAGTTAGTTTGTTATTCCATTAACAAATTTTGTGTGCCGCTTGTAGGCTATGTTTATAGCGCGTTATCTTCTTGGGTAATTTCGTCTAAACTTAAGCTAAAGCTAGGCACATAAGCGCGCATGAAATAATCCACTTCCTGAGAATGGTAATCTTTAAGAATTTTGTCTAAACGTTTTTTCGCTAAACCAAACTCCTGATTACCTGCAGAGAGTTCTTCTAAGGTCTTTAAATACGCGCAGATAACATCTGCCGCTTTGATGATGAAGGCTTCCGCTTCATCTTGTCCTTCATGCTGTATCAGTGCCGCGTAATCCTCTTTGAAATCGGCCGGCGCCATATCAATGAGTTTTTGCTCGGCTATTTTTTCAATTTTCTTATACTCAGCTTGAATAGCTGGATTGTAATACTTTACTGGGGTAGGTAAGTCACCCGTTAGTACTTCAGATACATCATGAAACATCGCTTGTGTGGCTATTTTGTAAGCGTTGACAGTCCCACCAAAATATTTATTGCGGATCAATGCTAATGAATGGGCCACCATAGCGACTTGTAAACTGTGCTCTTGCACATTTTCGGTTCGCACATTGCGCATTAACGGCCAGCGGTTAATGAGCTTCATGCGTGATAAATGGGCAAAAAAATGACTTTTTTGTGGGGTACTCATAATAGTTAGTCAGCCTGACGGTAGTGTTTAAAGAAATTTGCGATGCGCTCAATTGCCGGGCGCAGTACATCAACATGTGGAAGAAAGACTAAGCGGAAAAAGCACCCTTGGGTTAAATTGAATGCGTTACCGTGCACCAGTAATACTTTTTCACTGCGTAACAAGTCCATAATCATTTGCTCGTCACTGTGAATATTGAATTTTTCGGCATCGACTTTAACAAAGCAATACATAGCGCCGTTAGGAGCCACGCATTCAAGTCCATCAATTTGATTGAGCATGGTGGTGGCTAAATCTCGTTGTAGCTTAAGGCGACCGCCATCAACAATCAGGTCATTGATACTTTGATATCCACCTAATGCTGTTTGGATTGCGTGTTGGCTAGGTACATTTGCGCACATACGCATAGACGACAACATATTTAAGCCGTCTATATAATTTGCGCCAAGTGCTTTATGCCCACTAACCACAAGCCAGCCGGCTCGAAACCCTGCAACCCGATAATTTTTTGACAATCCACCGAGTGTAATAAAAAAGATATCCTCTGCTAGTGCAGCGATACATTGATGCTTAGCGCCGTCATAGAGGATTTTGTCGTAAATTTCGTCGCTGAACACCATTAATTCATGCTCTCGGGCAACGTCAATTATCTTCATCAGCAGTGCTTTACTATAAACCGCGCCGGTTGGGTTATTTGGATTGATAAGCACTATGGCCTTGGTTTTGGCGGTGATCTTATTTTTGATATCTTCTATATCAGGCTCCCAGCCAGCATTTTCATCGCAACGATAATGTACCGGTTTACCCGAAGACAGACTGACCGACGCGGTCCACAGAGGATAATCCGGGCTAGGCAGCAAGACTTCATCCCCGTCATCTAGCAATGCCTGCATGGCCATTACGATAAGCTCGCTTACGCCATTGCCAATGTAAATATCATTGACGGATATATTTTTAATTTGTTGTTGCTGGTAATACTGCATCACTGCAACGCGGGCTGGATATATGCCTTTGGAATCTGAATAACCTTGGGATTTGGGTAAATGATGAATGACATCTTTCAAAATATCATCCGGTGCCTCAAATCCGAATGGGGCAGGGTTACCAATATTAAGCTTTAAAATACGGTGGCCTTCATCTTCCATTTTTTGAGCTTGCTCTAAAATAGGGCCGCGAATGTCATAACAAACGTTATCGAGTTTTTTTGATTTTTTGAAAGTGCGCATGATCATGATGTATAGAAAAGGTAGCTGCAAGAGTAATACAGGGCACTAGGGTATGTTAAGTATAATTATGTCTTGTGGACGATTATTTGCGCATTCAGTGTCGTTCCCATTGATAGGCGTTTACGCTTGCTAAGCCCTCGGTAATCAAGGTGTACTATGGGTAGCCGAAAAGCCGATAGTAGCAATACCGCGAAAACTCTTCTAACAGTGGCAATTTTTACCTGACAAGTTTGGTTTATAGGATTAGTCTAAAAGAGCAGTAAGATAAAACAGACACAAATTTCTTTTTGTTTGGAGTACCTATCTATGTCACAGTCTTTTAAAGAAGCCCCGCAAAATGCCATAACCGGTAGTAGTATCGCTCGGGTAATACCCTGTAGAGAATTATCTATTACCGATCCTATTAATTGGCTAAGGCTGGGTATTCAAGATGCTATACGCGCCCCTATATTGACGATAATTTTTGGTGTTTTCTTTGCCGCTATTCCATGGTTTATCACCTATTTAGTTGAACTAACAGGTTGGCACTTGGTTATTTTACCCGCCATCGTGTGTTTTATGCTCATTGGACCGTTTTTGGCCGCAGGTCTTTACGATATCAGTTGGGAATTAGAGAAAGGCCATAAACCCTCTTTGTGGCACAGTATTAAGGCCGTTAAACGTAATGCAGTCAACGAATGGGGTCTGGGGATCTTATTAATGGTTCTGATGATTTTTTGGTTGCGCGTGGCCTCATTAATACATGCTTTGTACCCTCCATATCTAGATGAAAACTACGAGAACTTATTTCCGTTTTTAGCGTTAGGAGGCGTAATAGGGGCCGGTTTTACGTTATTAGTTTTTTTTCTCAGTGCGTTTACTCAGCCTATTCTTATGGAACGTAAAGTTGATTTGGCTACCGCGGTATTAACCAGTATGAATACGGTCTGGAGTAATAAGATCCCAATGTTGTTTTGGGCGAGCATTATTTTGGTGTCCGTATTAATCGGCTTCGGAACCCAGTTCTTTGGGTTTATTATATTGATGCCCATTATTGGTTATGCTACTTGGCATGGTTATATCGACAGCGTTGAGGTCAAGCGTAAGCGTTTATACGCATAATTCATTTATAGCGCCGCCCGTGATCCACTATAGATATGTACCTAGGAGGCCTATACCCAGGAGGCCTATACCTAGGCGGCGTATACTCTCTCCTATAAACAGCCATTTATCGCTATCATCCCCGTTATTTTATTATTTTCACCTTCTTTCATTATCTCGGCTAACACGAAAGTGTCTACAGCAAGGTTTTACCTTTAAAGTTGTTGAAAAAAAAGGCGGATGAACATCATGTTTTCGTTGATTAATTAGGTTGAGCATTCTTTCTTTCACGCATTTCGTGACTAATTTGGAAACGTCCTATCCTTAAATCTGCATTACCATTAACACTCAAATAACAATTTTTAAACATTGTCTGTGGTGACGGTGTTATACAAGTTAAGAGGGTTCGTGGTGAAAGATAGAAATCATCTCTTTGATGTGGGAATTAGTCATACGGTGAATATCATCGATAAAGGCACCGTAGATATTCCCATGCTACAAATTTTACAGCCCGATGGCAGCGCGCATAGTGATGCAGACATGCCCGATATGAGTCAGGAAACGGCCCATAAGATATTTCAAACCATGCATTATATACGCGTGCTTGATGAGCGGATGGTCGGGGCTCAGCGTCAAGGGCGCATTAGCTTCTACCTTGCTTGTAGTGGCGAAGAAGCATCAACGGTGGGCAGTGCTGCAGCGCTTAGTGATAACGATATGATTATGTCCCAATACCGAGAGCAAGGAGCGTTAGCATATCGAGGTTACCGTACTGAGCAATTTATGAATCAAATGTTCAGTAACAAGCTTGATCCTAATAAAGGCCGTCAAATGCCTATTCATTACGGGGATAAGGCATTGAATTTCATGACTATCTCCTCGCCATTGGCGACGCAAATTCCTCAAGCTGCCGGTTATGCTTATGGACAGAAAATGGCAGGTAGTCAGGCCATAACGATTTGCTACTTCGGTGAAGGCGCTGCATCAGAAGGGGATTTTCATGCAGGGCTGAACATGGCTGCTGTACTCAGTTGTCCCGTTATCTTCTTTTGTCGTAACAATGGATATGCCATATCGACTCCTTCAAGTGAGCAATTCTGCGGCGATGGGATTGCCTCCCGAGGATTAGGATACGGCATCAAAACAATTCGTGTTGACGGCAACGATGTATTAGCGGTTTATCTTGCAACCAAAAAAGCGCGAGAAATTGCCTTAGCGGAAAATTGCCCTGTGTTAATCGAAGCGATGACTTATCGCCTTGCCGCTCATTCAACATCTGATGACCCATCGGGTTATCGCTCAAAAGAGGAAGAACAAAAATGGCGGGAGAAAGATCCCGTGCAACGTTTCGAAAATTGGATGAAAAGTAAGGGCTGGATCAACGAAGAGCAACATAAGCAATTTATCGAACAAACCCGTCAAGAGGTTTTAGCCCAGATGAAAAAAGCCGAACAAGTCGATATTTGTGAGATTGATGATTTGGTTAACGATGTTTACGACACGCCACCTTGGCACTTACAGGAACAACTAAGCCAATTGAAAACGCACATTAGCTTATACCCAGACGCATACCCGAAGACAGCTGGGAGAATTCGCCATGATTAAAATGAATATGCTACAAGCGATCAATAGCGCGCTTATTACCGCCATGGATGATGATGAAAAAGTCATGGTATTTGGTGAAGATGTAGGTCATTTCGGTGGTGTATTTAGAGCAACAAGCAATTTGCAGCAAAAGTTTGGTAAAGCGCGCTGCTTTAATACGCCGTTAACCGAACAAGGCATTATTGGTTTTGCAAATGGTCTTGCGTCTCAGGGCTCAGTACCCATCGCTGAAATACAGTTTGGCGATTATATTTTTCCTGCTTTTGATCAAATCATTAACGAGACGGCTAAGTTTCGCTATCGCTCAGGCGGACAGTTTACTTGCGGCACATTAACCATACGTACACCCTATGGTGGCGGTATTGCTGGTGGCTTGTACCACTCGCAATCCCCTGAAGCATTTTTTGCTCACATACCTGGGATGAAAGTGGTGATCCCTCGTAATCCTTATCAAGCGAAGGGATTATTGTTGGCATCCATTAGAGACGACAACCCTGTGTTGTTTATGGAGCCAAAGCGTTTGTATCGAGCATCAGTAGGGGAGGTGCCAGAAGAGGACTATGAATTGCCATTAGGCAAGGCAGATGTCGTCAAAGAAGGTGAGCATATTACCTTACTTGCTTGGGGGGCTCAGGTTGATGTGATTGAAAAAGCGGCTGAAATGGCTGAGAAAGACGGCATATCATGTGAAATTATCGACTTGCGAAGCATTTTGCCATGGGATGCACAGACCGTAAGCGAATCCGTTAAGAAAACTGGACGACTGCTTATTAATCATGAAGCCCCTCAAACAGGCGGCTTTGCCAGCGAGATTTCTGCAACCGTCCAAGAGCGATGCTTCTTGTATCTGGAGTCACCTATAACACGTGTTTGCGGCTTAGATACGCCTTATCCTTTGGCCCATGAAAAAGAATACATGCCGGATCATCTGAAAACATATGAAGCGATTAAACGCTGCGTGAATTTTTAATCATCAATATCGAGGAATAGCTGAAATGAAAGATTTTATTTTGCCAGATATTGGTGAAGGAATAGTGGAATGTGAACTATTAGCATGGCTAGTATCGGAAGGGGATATCATCGTCGAAGACCAGCCTGTCGCTGAGGTAATGACGGATAAAGCAACGGTACAAATTCCTGCAATGTACAGTGGTAAAGTGCAAAAACTTTATTACCAAACAGGAGAAATAGCACAGGTGCACAAGCCTTTGTTTGCTATGGACATTGACGCGCAAGGGGACGATATTCGCGAGCCAGATACCCGAGAGCTTGAGTCACATGAGGTACTTATACCACAGACTGATTCTGCTAAAACAAATAGTCCAGTTTTAAGTGAACATCAAAACAAGACGCCCGTTAACAGTAGACATATTGAGACGTTTATCTTGCCAGACATTGGCGAGGGAATTGTTGAGTGTGAATTGGTTAAGTGGTTAGTTAGTGAAGGGGATGAAATAGTCGAAGATCAGCCAGTGGTCGAGGTAATGACAGATAAAGCGCTGGTAGAAATTCCAGCGAAATACAGCGGCACAGTAGTGAGCCTGTGTTATCAGCAAGGTGAAATTGCCAAGGTACATTCTGCTCTTTTCACCATGCAGGTAACAGAAGATAATCGCGAAAATGGCACGATTAAAAGCAATTTAAGTTCGCCAGTCCCTCCCGCCAACAAAGAGCAAAAAGGTGAGACAGGCAACCAAGATACCAGAGCGGTTACTCATAATGGCCTTAACCCTAATCATAAAGTGTTAGCCAGTCCAGCGGTACGTCGTGTCGCCAGAGAGCAAAATATTGAGTTGTCACAAGTTCATGGCTCGGGTGAGAAAGGCCGTATATTAAAATGTGACCTAGTGCAAAAGCCAGTGGAAGATGCCAAAGCCTGCACCACGTCTAAAGTGACAAGTCGCACAAATCCAGGACAAACGAGAGTTGAACGCATAAGTGGTATTAAAGCGGCAATGGCTAAGCAAATGGTCAACAGTGTTTCGACTATTCCACATTTTACGGTGAGTGAAGAGATACAGATGGATGCCTTAATGGCTTTGCGTGCGCAATTGAAAGATGATTTTACCGCACAAGGGGTTAAATTAAGCTTTATGCCATTCTTTATTAAAGCGATGTCTATGGCGCTTAAAGCTTTCCCCGTCATTAATAGTCAAGTAAATGAAGATTGCACCGAATTGACCTATTTTCACGAGCATAATATTGGTATGGCAGTGGATGGTAAATTTGGCTTAATGGTACCAAACATCAAAGGGGTGCAAGACATGTCCCTACTTGAAATAGCCATTCGGGCAAGTGAATTGATTGAACAAGCTAGACAAGGGCGGCTGAAAACAAGTGATTTAACCGGTGGTACCATCAGCATATCGAATATCGGTGTGTTAGGTGGAACAGTTGCCACACCTGTTATTAATCATCCCGAGGCCGCGATTGTTGCGTTAGGGAAAATTCAACGTTTACCTCGCTTTGATGAAAACGATCAGGTGCGTCCGGTCAATATAATGCATGTGAGTTGGTCTGGTGATCATCGGATAATCGATGGAGCTACTATGGTGAGGTTTAATAATCTTTGGAAGTCTTATATTGAACAACCAATGACAATGCTGAGCACTATGCGTTAGCCAGAGGATCAGGGTTGGCTTTTAGTCTGCTTAATAAGCCTTTACACAAACCCGCGTTACGCGGGTTTGCTTTTACTTATTTTTACTTTTGCTTAAGCAAAGGTAACAGGTAAACTAGCTGGCTATAGGCTAATTAAGCCTTAACGTATTACACCACTAAGGAGTTAATCAGTTGTTTAGTTATCGCCACGGCTTTCATGCGGGTAATCATGCCGATGTGTTAAAGCACATTTGCCAGATGTTGATCATCGATAAGTTAAAACGTAAAGACAAAGGATTTACCTATATTGACACCCATAGTGGTGCCGGTATGTACGATTTAGCTTCTGAGCAAGCTCGCAAAACCAATGAATTTAAGCAGGGGATTACGCGACTAGCCGATTACGCCGGTGCTGAGCCAACGCTTTTAGCCTATCAAGAGTTAACGGCCAGTTATATAAAACATCAGCAGTACCCCGGTTCGCCAGAAATAGCACGTGTGTTAATGCGTGAACAAGATCAATTGCACTTGATGGAATGGAACAACCAAGAGGTCATTAACCTTAAGCGCCAAATAAGAGGCCATAACGTAGCGGTACATCACCGAGATGGTTACGAAGGATTGATCGCCATGACGCCACCGGAATTAAAGCGTGGCTTGGTACTCACGGATCCTTCCTATGAAACCCCAGATGACTACCAACAAGTCGTCGACAGCATTAGCAAAGCCTACAAACGCTGGCCTACGGGCATTTTTGCTATTTGGTATCCCTTGTTATCGAAACGGGACGATGAGCAAAGCGATGGGTTTGAACGCGCCACCTCTAAACATCAAAAAAGTCAGCAGATGCTTGACGCTCTCAGTAACGTGGGTTTTAAAAACTTACTGCAAGTGGAACTAGCAGTACAAGACCCCACTACCTTCGCCGGTATGTACGGGTCTGGAATGGCAATCATTAATGCCCCGTGGCAATTAGATGAACAAATTCGTGATTGTTTAGCTGAATTAAGCCCATTGTTGGCACAAAACAAAAGGGCGTCTTACCTAGTCAATTGGCTGGTGGAAGAGGCTTAGCGAAGAATTTAGGTATCGAACACTCACATGGTTTCCCAAACTGATTTAAAACACTTTTATATCCCGGATGAGCAATCTATTTATTTGCTATCCCACAAGGATGCGCAAAAACTCAAAGCTTGGTTTAAGTTATGTACCGAGCAACTTGAGCGCTTGGGTTATCGGGATATTGAATTAATTGGTAAAGGAGCCTTTGGATTCGCTTTTGCTGGAACGCCAAAACTCGATCAGGCGAAGCAGTACGTATTTAAATTCTCTCGGGCCAATTTACCCCAACATGTGCAGGACCGTCTGGAAGAAGAGGCCTATATGTTGGGTCATGTGACACATCCTCATGTACCCGGATTGATAGAGTTTCAGCGTGTTAAAAAGCAATCCATTTTGGTAATGCAGCGTGCAAAGGGTAAAGATCTCGAAAAAATATCATTGGAGTATGGTCCGTTATCGCCCAGGCTGGTGGTCAAAATTGCCGTTCAGCTCAGTGATATTTTACAAACGTTACGTACATTTACTGAAAATGGTCAAATAAAGCCTATTGTTCACGGTGATATTAAGCCGTCAAATATCGTGTTTGACCCGTTAACCGAAGAGGTTGGCTTAATTGATTGGGGCTCCTCGGTATTCGCTCAGCTAGACGAGCAGGGTAATTACTTAGCAAATAACGTGATGGATTTAATGTCCAGTGATATGCAACAAACCAATGCGCGTTTAGGGGATGTGTATTTTATTGGCCCAGAGCAATTAAGCGGTAATTTATCTTCACCGCGTTTCGATGAACAAGGGCTTGCAAGCACGCTATATGCATTAGCGTCTGGGCAGTCGAGTCGGTTTGGTGCTCAGGTTATTCGACCAAATTCCCTTGGTTTACCCAAAATGTTAGGGGAGATACTGACGGCCATGCTCAGTGACGATGAGCAAATAAGAGCACAGGGCGGTGATTATTTACTGAATAATATCCATTATTTGAAAAACATGGTGTTTCACCCCAACGATCCTCCCTTGAGCCCCCCCCTTATTCCAGGTTGGTGTCATGCAAAGTCCCGAGAAATTGACACCGTGGTTTACAGCTCACGTAAATCCTTTCTTCGAGCTGAAGCATATCAAAGTACAGAGCAGCTTCGTTATCTTAACGATGAGCAGTTCGAACGTTATTATAAAAACTACTTGCAAGGCATGGGCGAAACTGAAAAAGCGTTTATTTCAGAGGTGAGTCGATTAGGTAAATATCCGGTGGTGGGTGGTCTAGCCGTGCGCTGGACACCGCAAGGGGTGTATATTGATTCAAGTTTAAACATCTACGACCCAGCATTAAAAAGTGCTTTTGATGCAACGGTTAATAATATTGTGACACTGGCCCGCTCAATTCATCGGGTGGGGGTATTTAAAAGCTGTATGTTTAATGCGCGGGATACACTCCATATTGAACGAGATGATGAAAGTGCGCCGTTTATCCCTGAATCTGGCATGCAAATCCCCTATGAACTCAATAAAAAATCTGTCAAAGAAGACGAAAGCCGGATGCATTCTTACTTTGAAGATGGCGCCGATCCCGACGAATTACTGACGTTACCCGATAAGCTGATGACCATTATTCATCAGTTAAACGGCATACACCATACAGGTTGTATTATATTCGAGGCGTTGCCGACCCATCTAAAGATTCATAGCTATTACACATTACTCGATCATTCGGCGGTAGATGAATTTAAAACATTATTAAATGAAATTATTAACCTTGTTCCAACGATAAACGGGATGGGTATGTCAGGTTTTATGAAACTACCCTATAAAGATACACGTTTTTTCGAGCATCAAGCCCATTTACCTGATAAGTTTTATCCAAGAAATCCCTATGCTGAGCGGGTAGCGGTCACAGCCAAAGTCCAGTAGCAGCCAATATTATTGAAAACTTTTTGAGAAATTATGAGCGATATTAAATTAGTAGATTTATTAACATTAGAAAAAATAGAAGAAGGTTTGTTTCGTGGCCAAAGTTGGGATCTCGGGTTTCGCGCGTTATTCGGTGGGCAGGTTATGGGGCAAGCCATTGCAGCTGCACAACTGACATTACCAGAGGGACGCGTCGCTCATTCGTTTCATGCTTATTTTTTGTTGCCTGGTGATGCCAAAAAACCAGTGGTATTTGATGTGCAGACAGTACGTGATGGGCGTAGTTTTTCAACGCGCAGGATTAAAGCAATTCAAAATGGTCGTAGTATTTTCTATATGACGGCATCATTTCAACAGCCTGAGCCGGGTTTAGAGCATCAATTTGCCGTTATGCCCGATGTGCCTTCACCAGAGTCGCTGCCACGAGATACCATGTTTGATGAGGTGGCGCCAGAGAGCATGTCGACGCGTATGCGGGAGGCACTTGGATATCATAAACCCATTGATATGCGCTCTGTACAGCAAATTGACTCTGTTAACCCCGGCGTACATGAGCCAAAACGTTATATTTGGATGAGAGCTGAAGAAGTGTTACACGGTAATGTGCATCTAAATCAAGCCATGTTGTCCTATGCTTCTGATTACCATTTTTTATCTACCGCTATTCAACCTCATGGTATTTCGGTCAGAGATAAGAATTTAATTATGGCCACTATCGATCACGCTGTATGGTTTCATCATCCGTTTGATTTTGATGATTGGTTATTGTACTGCGCAGAAAGTCCGTTTAGTGGTGGCGCAAGAGGCTTAGTTCGAGGGCAATTCTTTAACCGTCAAGGAAAACTAGTTGCATCGAGTATGCAAGAAGGATTAATGCGAAAAATTTAAATAAGGAGTAAACATGTTGTATTCATTAGGCGATGATCGAGTCAGTGTTGGAAACGATGTATTTATCGCACCGGGCAGTCATGTAATGGGTAAAGTGAAACTCGCTGATAACAGTAGTATATGGTTCAACGCAGTATTACGCGGTGATTGCGATGTTATTTCAATTGGCGAGGGCAGTAACGTTCAAGATGGTAGTGTATTACACACCGACGTTGGTATACCGTTGACCATTGGCAAAGGTGTAACAATAGGCCATAAAGTGATGTTGCACGGCTGCGAGGTCGGAGACTTCACATTAATCGGTATTAATAGCGTTATTTTAAATGGCGCTAAAATAGGTAAGCACTGTGTTATTGGGGCAAATAGTCTTGTGACTGAAAATATGGTGATACCCGACGGTTCACTCGTGATGGGCTCACCAGCAAAGGTAGTGAAAAGCATTCCCGACCAGCAAAAGAAAATGTTAGAGGCATCAGGACAACACTATGTTGAAAACGCCAAACGTTTTTTACGAGATTTAACGCCTCAACAAGATTAGTCGTCGATAAGTGATGTTCGCTTGAGAGTTTAACTTTTGGCAATGTAACTTTGTATAAAGATAAAAAATACTCGGATCATAATAATCGATCCGAGTCTAAGGGAACGGCTCAATTAAGAGCCTAACGCTAACTATTTCCAATGTTCAAATAAAGTGTAGGTTAGTTATTGGTTTTTACTAATTTATTCCTTAATTTAATGTCTTTGTCGGTCAGGGTTGTTTTGTTACCACTACGTTATCAAAAATAAGCATTCATTAACTCTTATATCACTACATTTTTCCATTCATGTTATTTATGTCGGATATGCAAGCCTTGTTGAAGATGTCAATCAAGGTAATATAATCGGTAAATCAGTAAACATAAGGCATAGGTACTCATGACAGCGCAATTTCACACTTTTATTCCTCCAGTTAGAACATTGATGGGTCCGGGACCGTCAGATGTTGATCCGCGTATATTAAATGCACTCTCACGCCCGACGTTGGGGCATTTAGATCCTGCATTTATACAATTGATGGACGAAGTAAAACAGTTATTACAATATGCTTTTCAAACCCAAAATCAGTTGACTATGCCCGTTTCAGCGCCAGGTTCCGCTGGAATGGAGGCGGTTTTTGTTAATTTGCTTGAACCCGGTGACAAAGTGATTGTTTGCCAAAATGGCGTGTTCGGTGGGCGTATGCAACAAAACGTTGAACGCTGCGGCGCAACTGCGATTATGGTGCAAGATACGTGGGGCAAACCAACGGATATAACTAAGTTAGAAGACGCTTTAAAAGCGAATCCAGATGCTAAAGCCGTTGCCTTTGTGCATGCTGAAACATCTACTGGCGTACGCAATGACGCACAAGCGCTCTGTGCGCTAGCCAAACAATATAATTGCCTCACTATTGTCGATGCAGTGACCTCATTAGGAGGCATAGAACTTGATGTTGATGGTTGGCAAATAGACGCTATTTATTCTGGTACACAAAAGTGCTTGTCATGTGTGCCAGGTTTATCACCGGTTTCATTTAGTCAGCAAGCCGTAGAGGTGATTAAAGGCCGTAAAACTAAAGTGCAAAGTTGGTTTTTAGACATGGAATTAGTGATGGGGTATTGGGGGCAAGGTGGAAAGCGTGCTTACCATCATACCGCCCCAGTCAATAGCCTATACGCCTTGCACGAAGCATTGCGTATTTTGCACAATGAAGGTCTACAATCAGCTTGGCAGCGTCATGCTGACATGCACCTAGCATTGAAAGCGGGTTTGGAAAATATCGGCCTCGAATTTGTTGTCGAAGAAGCGTATCGCCTGCCACAACTAAATATGGTGAGCATTCCTCAGGGCGTTGATGATGCCAAGGTTCGCGATCAATTACTCAATGAATTCGGTCTTGAAATAGGCGCTGGGTTAGGGGAGTTAGCCGGTAAGGTATGGCGCATAGGGCTTATGGGTTATGGCTGTAATAAGAAAAACGTAGATTATTGCGTGAATGCTTTGACTTCGGTCTTAAAACGTTAATTCATAGCTTGGTCAATGATACAGGCTAATACGTTTAGCCTGTATCACGAATTAGCGCTTTATTAACCTAATATACGCCGTTTGAAAAGTTTAAAGTTTACCTTCCACATCGTTTTTAATTTATTTTTAAGACTTTTCGACTTCCAAGAAGCGAACGGTACTCGATTTTTTTCTAATGTCTTTTCAACATCTTTATTCAAATTAAATTCACTAATGACTTGCCATGGGACGTTATCAAACCCTAAAAACGTATTGACCTTGTTTTCCATATGAATAACAGACATCCACATGGGTTTATTGCGCACAGGGATTAATTCTTTGACATCGGTCCATTGGCCGTGACGGTCTAAATACCATACGGTCTTAATTTGATCAGCTTTTTCGATAAGGCTAAGAAACGGATTATGCACATGGGAGCGTTTGGCGAAAAAAACGTGTGGCTCAACCTGTAACGTATAGCCGTCAACAAAATCAATGGCCATAAAAGATTGCTGAGCAAAATGACTCTGTACTTCTTTAATATAATCTTGGTGTAAGCTGTCATCATTATCTAAACGCGATGTGATGACATAGGGTTGGTTTAAACGCTGTTGTATTTGGACTCGGCTTTGGTTGAGAAATTCATCCATGCCATCAATATAAATAGGCGTAAATTGATTAAACGTACTTTCTAATCTTGCTATCACGGTACGGAATTTTTCTGGGGTCGTTATATCAAAAAATACTAACCAAGTGAAATTTTGTTTTGTCTGTGCCACGAGGGAAGAAAAACAATAGTTTTCGAAAAGGGCTAGGCGATTTTCCATCCATGTATCGGTTAATACTTGGGTGTTACTTTTTGATGTTTGCCATCCTTTCTTTCGCAGATTAAAACGCGTGATCACAAAATGCTGAAACATGAACCTACCAAATAAAAAATAATGAGGTTTATATTGTGCCAAAAAACACCTCAAACCGCATGAAAATCTACGTAGTAAAAAGTTTATTTTTAAAACTAATCACACTCAATTTGCGCTCTAAATACCGAACAAACTCTCGTAAGAGCACGATTTATATCGAATGTTGATACGTGTTGCGCCTTAATAAATTTTGTGTGGTGCTAAAATTTCAAATTTATCTAAATAAATAAGCAAGTACCAACTACGTCTACAGCCTAATTGAAACAGTGGTCTTCATTTTAAATGCTTCTTACATTATTATTGTTATGTAGTTTTAATTGTTGATTGATATTGTAGCGATTGTTGATTGATGCTTGACTGATCAAGTAATTGTGTTGTTTCTGTGCTTGTAGTAAAGTGCGGGTGTACTGATTAAATTCAACTACTTTAGTAACAGGAGATAAACAAATGGGACAACTACCCCCATCGTTGGAATTACTATTTTCACTGTCTGGTACAGTGGGTAAGCTAACGAAAAAAGCAGACCGCGCACTGGGTGTGCATGGTATAAGTTTGAGCGAGTTTATGGTGTTGCATCATTTAAATTACGCTCAGAATCACATCATGACCCGTACTGAATTAGCTGATGCTGTTAACCTTACTGCGTCAGGTATTACACGTTTGTTAACACCCATGGAAAAAATTCATTTAGTCGAAAAAGAAAAAAATAGTCGTGATGCACGGGTAAGCTTAGTTAAACTGACGTTTTCTGGGCGCGATATATACAAGTACGCTTTCCTTAGCTGTAAAAACAC
>TARA_R110000744_G_scaffold86292_3_pt1 | contig 19673 bp, 14 predicted proteins | sample TARA_R110000744 | Tara Oceans TARA_R110000744 (sample SAMEA4398083) | marine metagenome | biome: Polar Biome; feature: [DCM] deep chlorophyll maximum layer (ENVO:01000326); material: water (ENVO:00002006), including particulate matter (ENVO:01000060) such as... | depth 36 m | reverse complement strand
TAGACCGCCAGCATTAAAGTCAGCAGTTGTGATGTCCGCAGAGGGGATTGTTGTTGTCCCAGTAAATGTAGCATCAAGGATGGGAGCTAGCAATGCTTCAGCAGCAAGCGCACGAGTTGTTTCATCAGAAATAGCAGTTGCATTCGTACCAATATCTGTTGCATTTACTCCCTCAGCAGTAGTTGCACGAGTTGTTTCATCGGAAATAGCAGTTGCATTTACTCCCTCAGCAGTAGTTGCACGAGTTGTTTCCGTAGCAATAGCAACTGTATTTACGTCAATTAGAGCATCTGCTTCAGTCTTAGAGTAGCTGTCGTCATCCTCGTTTAGAGCAGTAATAAGGCTGCTATATGAGATTTTCTTGGTCTCCTGACTCACAGTATCTACAATGGGGATATAATCCACATTGGAAGGGTCTGTAAGCTCAACGAGCTCTGAGATCTTAGAGTTTTTCGAATCAGCCATTATAGGTTATAGTTATAGATAAATTAGTAAAATGTCAAGGTTAGAACTTCTGTAAGTAGTCAAATTCAGCCCGCACCATGTCTTGTCCTGCTTCTAGGAATGCCATCCCTAACATAGACTTAATTGGACCACCAACTACAGGAAGACTTCCTCCTACAAACGGGGCTACGGCTTTCGCTGTTTTCTTCCTGTCTCCAGTAAGAACTCCAGCAGCCAGATCCAAGGGGGCTTTAGCAATAGGGGATATCGGTAAACTACCTTCCAGTAGTTCCAGTGGGATCTCTCCGATCCCTACAATACCTGATTGACTAATAATCTGCTGCCACTGAAAGTTGCTCATGTTCAGCGGGTTGATCGGAACTCGCCCTCTGGACAGATCTTTCAGTACGGTTACAAACCAAGCTGTGGCTAAAGATGTGCCTATAAAAGCAACCAAATGTGACATAGCTCTTACATGGTTCAACTGAGAACCTGTGTATCCGTTTGCAAATCGGTTGAAAATGGTACGGCTCAGTCCAAGGATAAACGACGAGTATTGAAACCCAGTACGCATTACTTCGCCATTTACGGTTCCAGCCTTAAAGTTACCACGAGTAATTGCCTGAGCACCAGCATCGGGCTCTAGTACCGCTTGCTTCATGTAGTGCAAGTAATACTCACGAAGCTTGTTGGAAACCTCTCCATCTACAACTGACTGTGGCATTATGCGGTTAATCCCGTCTGGAGCGTCTTTGTTGTAGGACTTCAACAATACGTCAATGTCGGCGTCCGTAAACCCAAAGTTCCGTAGACTCTCCATTCGTAGGTCACTAAACTTACCTGCAGCAGCTTCCTTGCCTAGACTGCGGCTTGTCCAATCAGCAAAAGCTTCTTGACCTGCTGCAGTAGTTCTAAGCATACCATTCGCCTCAAACATAAACGACATAGCCAAGTCCAGAATACCTTTCTCTCCAGAGACATCTCCAGTGATCTGGCGAATGTTGGCGTTGTTTACTACGTCATACGCTGCTCCAACATCTCTAAAGTATGCAGACATCCCTGTCTTATCCCCCTTGAACTGACGGGACATTGCTTCTATGAACTGAGGCATATACTCGTTCATGCCTACTTCTGCTCCTGTGTACTTCAAAGTGGAGACACTAAGAGGGATGTCCATAAGAGCTGAGAACCCAGAAAGGGGTAGGAATGCAAGATTGCCCACCTTCCGCACAGTCTTAAATATAGAAGCAAATGCAGCGTCCACTGGGTTGTCCAAATCATTTATAAGAAGACGAGTCGTACCCAGAACAGTGTCGTACTTAAACTTGCCAATGTTGTCTCCACGAACTAACTCAGACTTGTCCAGTGTATTCTGAATAGTCTCAAGTGGTTTACTTCCAAAAGTCTCAAGGGATGAAATCATCTCTGAGCGGTAACGGATCTGATCCATAAGGAGTTTACCTAGATTCTGTTCCCCGCTATACTTTGCAAGTATCTTGGCTTCAGAGTCTGGCTTGAGTACTAACATCCGAGACTGCTCAAAGGACTTTGCAACGTCTGCTCCGTCTGTCTGCTCCCGAAGTTCGGTAATCTTGTAGTACCACTCTTTTAGGTAGAGTTCTTTGTCAAAAGGAACTTCTTTTCCGTCCGTACGAATCAAGCGACCTCCGTGTGCCTTAGTTGTGGCATCCCAGTCTACTCCGTTAACCATGTCGGCTCTCCAACGATCAAACCCTATATTCTTAATAGTGTCATTAGACCAACGTTGGCTCCAGCCAGAGAAATCAGACCTCACACGAACATTAGCTCCAGCCCTGTTTAACTGTGTAAGCTGTCCTTGACGGACATTGTTTATCGCTCCAACCAGTTCTTCAAAAGCCTCAACACCTTTCCACTTAGATGGAATGTCACCAGTACGAATTGCAACCATAAGATCGCCAGCGAAAGCGTTAATATTTGCACGTAAGTCTTTGCCGTATATTTTAATTGCATCTGGGTTTCCTCCTGTTTGTTTGCGAAGAACATCTAAATACGGTCCACTACCCGCACCTATAAATAGATCCCAGAGACCGTGCTTGTCAAGTACATCATTAATTGGTTTTGCATCAATAATGATCTGAGCTTTGCTCTTAGTATTAGCGGATGACTCTGGGTTAATCCCAGAACGCTGCTGCCCGTCTAACTGAGTCTGAATCCATTCAATCCTTTGCTTAGGTGTTGAATATTGATTCGCTCCATCCACAAAATCATTCTCGATCTTCGTGTCTCTTACAGTCCTAAGTATTTGAGAAGAATTTGATTCACTCAGAGACTTGATTACAGCTGCTTGTGCTTTGCTTAAATCATCAGAGTTTTCTCCCATTAAGATGTACACACTTCGTTTTACATCATCGGGGATACCCTCAGTAGAAAAAGAATGAGAGCTTTTGTCCTTTGGGTTGTATTGCTCAAAGAAGTCGTTTACTCCTTTTAGGTAGAAGTCCGATCTTGACGCAATGTCAACGATCTCTTCTGCTACATCTGAGAAAACCTCAAGGTTATTCTCTTTTAGTACTGATCGCACATGATCCTTGCGAGCTACGTTGCCCTTGTCCCTCGCTGCGTCATACTCGACGGGAGTACTAAGCATTAAGTCAAGTACAGCTTCATTGCCAAGTACCTGCCTAGTCTGCTCAACAAAGAACCCGTCTCGATCCCCCTCTAGTGACTGGTAGTCTTTAGCGTTTCGCTCTTGGCTAGTCTGTGCTTGAGTTACCACGTCAGCTTGCTGGCGTTCTTTTGGCGGCTCTATAGACTCCTCCCCTAGATCTAAAATCATCTGCCCCTTAACTTGTTCAAAGTTCTCAGCAGTTACTGGTGGTGTTAGATCGGTTGCTGCGGCGTTAGGCTTGCGGCTGTCAGGTATTAGGACTCCGTTAACGGTTACTGCCAGTGCTTTATAATCGGGTGTCTTTACTACAGAAGCCCAGTCAATACCCAGTAGAGCGGCAGCGTACTCGTTAGCAGCGATTTCATTATTTATAGCTGCCTCTGTAAGCCACTCAGAACGCTTAATCATTCCATGCTTAAGAACTGCGTGCCCTGCTTCGTGTGCAAGTATGAACTTCTGATACCCCTCCGCAGAACCTAGTGCTGCTCTAAACTTCTCAATGTCAATCTTAGCAAATACAATCTTCTTCTGTGGCGAAGATGCGCTATCGCTCTCTCCAAGTAAGTGAGGCATTCCAGCGTCCCAGTCTTCTTTAATCCGAGCAGGGTTCAGGCGTATACGACCAGTCTTAGGGTTTACACTAGCTAATGTATCGAGGTCGTTATCAATAACCACATCCATCGGCGGTCCATCATAATCGTTAATTGTTCGATTAGCAGTCTCCCTGTTGTTTCTAGAAAGCTTTGGTTCAAAAGTTAAGTTAGCGTAGTCGGGTGCAGAAATAGAATCGAGGTAATCAGACCGTGCTTTAATCGCTACGTCAGGAGGAGTATACCCCGAGAGCACGAGAGCCTCCCAGTCCTGTTCAGACAAGAAGATATGAGTCCTGTCGTCAATGGCTTTATAGATTCGCTCTGTTTGCGATTTGATATCACGAGCGTAGTCTTCCTGTGAAGGACCACCCTCTGTTACATCAGAAGATGCTACACTAAGTAGGTGGTTAGCTAAAGCTTTCTTCATCTCTTCAACTGTGACTTGTTGAGAAAACCTATTTGCTGCGTCTAGTTGCTCGGGTGTCAGCTCGCTGATGTCTACCTTGTCTTTCAACAAGAATGTAAACTCTTCGTTATCTCTGGCAATTCGCTTAGCTGGTTCGTAGAAATCTGCTAGCTTATAAGATGCCGCAACTGTCTCCCCGTTCTCCAAGAAGTTTACGACTGTGTCAATGTCCTCGTTGTGCTTTAGTAGGCTAGTCTGCTGCTTCCAAGCATTCCTTACTCCAAAAGCTGCAAATGGCGTTGAGAATGCAACACTAAATGCTCCATTCATTAACAGATCACCTGTCCCTACATCCTTGCTTACATACTGCTCAGACGCCCCCCACAGACCTGTCTCTACTGTAGAAGCAACAACTGATTCCGTGAAAAAGTCTTTAGCAACTAGCTTAGCTGTCTGATACTTTGATCCCGAGGCTAAAGCTTGTTCATACGCTGCAGACTTCAAGGTTTGTTTAGTTGCAGCCTGTTGAGCTGCAACCTTCCATCCAGTCTTTAACGCCTTACCCGCTGTCGCTACTCTAGCGGTAACGGCGGCATAGGGCACTACTGCTAATGGAGCATCTCCTACGAAACCCCCCATGAACTCTGCTCCAAAGTTAGCTACTGCTTGAGCAGTACCTCCGTTGCTTGTAATGCCCTGAGATGTGTTTCGCTGTACAAAGCGGTCAAACCTTAATTGAGTTTGAGAAGGTGTCTCTTCGGATTCATGTTCAAAGGAAGATCCGTACATACCAAAGCCCTCTGTTTTAAACTCTTCTGGAGTAAGTGGCTTAAGACCTTGCTCCATGTCTAAGCTCCTAGCTTTATTACGAGCAATGACATCTGGCAGCAAGCCAGCAATAAGGCTGTCGTCTACCCCTCTTTTAAAAGAGGTAGCTAGCTGCTTGCCCACTCCGTATGTTGCTACTTGGGTTGGTAGGTCAGTAGTAGTTTCTAGTGTTTGGTCAGCTAGTCGCTCTTCTAAGCTTTTGTAATTAGAGGGTTCTTCCATAGGTTATTTTGGAGTAACAAGTTGGTTCATCATTGGAGAGATAAGGAAGCCGAACGTATTGGCTACACCTTCACGGAACTTAGACTTAGCCTCCAAATTAGTTTGTATGCTGTCGTGTACCTTGGATACAGGAATTCTAAGTGTTTGTCCACTCTTTTTCTCAAAAGCTTTGTAGTCCACCCCTTGATCTAAGAAACGTGGTATGATGTAGTCTACTCCGTCAATTGTCTGTACCTCCGAGAAGTCTACGTATGGTAAGCCTCCATCAGTTGTAAGGGTACGAAGTCCTTTGCTGAAAGCCTCAGTCTCGTTTTTAACGTCCACCGTATCCCCCGACAAAGCTTGTCGCAGTGCTGGGTTATTTTCAGACAGAGCCACCATCTCTAAAAACTCAGTTACTTCCACATCCCCAGAAATTAATTCACCAACCAATGCGTCCGAAACACCACCACTGTATGCTGCAGCAACTCCTCCTGTGAAAAAGTCTGATCGTTGAAAAAACTTATTAAGTTTACTGCCCGAAGGAGTTGAAGTGTCGAATGGCGGTACTGATATAACTGTGCCATTGCTTGAGATCAACTTATGCCCCAGAGAGTTAGTGTATGCTCGTTGAACATCTTTCAACGAATTGTAAACTTCGTTAGTGGTTGCTGTCGTGTTTCGGGAGATAACCTTGGCAATCTGCCCTGTTTCTATGTTACGAAGCATAGATGCCAGCCCCTCATCTCCTCTACGCTCAGCAGCCGTTATCTGTGTACTTAGTGGAGTAGCTAGGTTCTTCTCTTGTAACGAGGAGTACATCGCAGTTACTGATGCTGATCGCATGTCCATTTCACCCTCTTTATCTGTGAATGTAAACTTACTGCCGCCGTAAACTGTAGCACCCCTAGAAGCATCCTGCAAGGCAGGTTCTGCTAAGCCATCGAGGTGAAGTTGCATGAGCACCCCCACTGTGGTGTCTGCGGTATTGGAAGTTTGCAAGCTCTGTGCAAATTCAGCAGCTCCGTTTCCATTAAGATTAACTGCTGAAGCTATGTAACCCAGCTTGGCTTCATCATCCATTTGACCAAAAGATACGCCATTATCTTCTGGCAAGATTCCAAAAGCTCTTACTCCTGTGAAGATAGAGCTGTATTTTGGATCAGTTCTGTACCTCTCAGACATCCCCTGTAACCGCTCCCAAGCTCTGCTTCTAATGCTAGGATCTACCTCAACGTCTGTTGCTAGTTTCCATTGCTTTGCGTAAGCGGGGTCAATCTTAGCTAATACTGAGAAATCATTAGCAGCTAACCCGTTCTTTATGTCAGTTACAGTTTTGTTGACCTCTTTTGTGTGAAGTTTCAGTACTTCTGGGTTTTTCGTTAGCTCAGACTTATCCCATAGGGTCTTTTGCCCATCTCGGGAACTAAGTGTAAAAGCTTGGGGTGGGAGACCAGTAAACGGCGTCCCCTCTATATCCTGTTTAGCAGCTTCTGCAATCCAAGAAGCTCCAGTTGGGCTTGCGGTTACGCCTACTACCCCTGCTATTGCAGCGTTGTGCTTAGAAATCTCGGTGTCGGTTGCTACCTTCGGTAGGTCAGTATATACAGAGCCAAAGCCATTACGGTCTCCCGCAGGTTTGCCAATCCCAGTAAGGGGGTCTGTTGCTGCCGCTACCTGAAGGTTATACAGCTCAGCGTTATCGACTTGCTTTGCAGTGAAAACTTTATCGGCTTCTGTGCGTTCCTTGCTCGTAGCTTTTCCTAAAGTCTTTAGGGCTGAAGCAACTTTAAGCCGTATAGAATCTGCTTGTCTCTTAGCCAAAGGACTGCCTACTGCTGAAAGAGTTGTTATCGCTCCTTGAAGAGCAAGAAGCTCGGAGTGCTGTTGAGCCGTAGGAAGCTCTGTAAGCCTTGAAATAGAAGTAGTGACTGTCTGGTCAAGGCTTTGATACAACTCCCTGTCAGCGGGTGCTCTGTTCGCTAAACCACCTAGTGTGGATTCAGACTTAGGGTTGTACGTATCTGCAATCATTTCAATCTCGCTTACAGCCCATGCAGTAGTTGCAACTCCTGTATTCGATTGGTCAAACTGACTGATACCTGCTCTCTCCTGATTTACTGCTTTGAGTTCTCGTTGACTGTTGACCACGACTTCATGGTCTACTTGGTACGCGTTACGCCGAGCTTCAAGAACCGCTATGTTATCCTTATAATAACTTTCATCTGCATCGCCACTAGGGTCGATGTTTGCATAGTTAATGTCATCAAATGCAGCTACGCCAGCTGCAGCTGCGGTTCTGCTTTCTTCGCTCGCATAGGGGTCTTTAGCGACAGCAGCCTGAGCTGCAAAAGCTGAGCCCATGTTAGTCGTGTATACCGAACTGTTGGTTCTCGCCAACTGCTTAGCTGCGTTGTCGTTCTTTCGTTTAATACTTGCAGCAAGATTCCCTGCAGCATCAGCTGCTGTTCCAATGCCCCGAGCTAAGCCTTGCAGCCCAGACTTAAATCCAATGTTGGAGTCAAATACTTCACGAGCTACTGGTCCCGTTGTTTGAGTGTTTGCTGATAAATTAATAGCCATAATACTTATTTTGTCCTAACTCAGAGTTCCGTCGTTTACGTAACCAGCAGTTTGCCCAGCTGCTGAACCAATTCCTCCAATTAATGCGCCAATCCCTGCAGTCCTTGAAGCACTTGCTTGGTTTCGAAAACCAACTGCGGCGTTCTGACCACCTTGTAAGACATTAGCAGATTCGTATCGCCCTAGAGATAGGCTACGCGATGCCCCCGCTCTGGCAAGGTCTGCCTGTTCATTTAATTGAAAACTCTTTTCAGAGTACTTAGAAGAAAGGTTTGCAGAGGCTAAGTTGAAAGAGGTTTCCTCTGCGTTAAATATGTCCTCAAAGCTGCCTTGCGTTGAGAAAGCGTTGTTAATAAAAGAAGCTTGTTTTTCCTCTACTTCGTTATTGAAGGCTAGCTCCTCTCTTCCGAACTCAGCTACTGTTGCGTTCTTGTTGTAATCAGCAACCCCTGCTTGGTAGTTAGCGTCCTGTGCCGCTGCCTGACGCTTTTGATATGCAATCTTAGAGTTAACTTCAGCCTGAGCTATCGCAGCATCTGCTTGATACTCCTGAGCCTTAGCCTGTCGCTGAGCCCCCACATAGGATACTCCCGCAGAGGCGACTGTCGATATAATTGATGCTATTGCGATTACTTCTAAGCCCATGATATTTTAAGGATTGAAGTCTGTCTTGACTACAAGAGAGACTATTGTAAGTGGATAAGGAAGATCGTGCTTAATTGTTGGAACTTTATCAGTCCCGAAAAGTGATCCGCGAACAGGAAGTTCTTTACCAAAACCTGTGTAAAATCTGTCTACTCGGTCTACGCCTTCTAGTAGTAGACCTCCATCTTCTTTCAAAAGATAAGTAGATTCTTCTTCCATCAGTGCTTCTGGAGTATCTTTATTAAAGCTGACATACTCAAACTTGTCATCTATCCCAATTGAATACCCTACTGAGTTGTACACATACGGACGTACCGAAATTACTCTAGAGTCTCCACCATAACTGCTCCCTAGTTGGGTTGCCCATGTGTTTATGGTAAGACCAATAAGCCCAGTGTAGCGGATGCCCACAAGTACGTGATCCTCTTTAGGAAGACCTGTTACATCAAGAAAGCCATTAAGTCCTACGGTAAAGTCTCCTCGGTCAACACCATCTGTTACCACTCTAACAATATCGCCTTCCGCGTACCTAACTGATAAGTCTAAGGAGTTTGAAACTGGTGTAACAGCTGTTCCCGAAGGGGGAAATCGGATATGCGAGTCTAGAAACAATGCTCCGCTCTTAAGATCTTCGGAGTCCAGTACGTCACGGTAGAATGGAGCCATGACTTCGTAGTCGTAACGAGCCCCATTCTTTACTGTTATCCAAAGCTGATCTTCTCCAGCTTCCAAGTACCCCTTTCGAAGTACACAGATGTCTTTAACATCCCCAGCAACCTCCATCTTAGACCAAGCGTAGAAGTCTTCTTTTTTATGGTGGGTCAGGCAATAAATCTTTCCGCTGACTGTAAGACACCAGATCCTCGGCTGAGGCGTATGTGCGTACTCAATCCGAATAATTGGATCATTCAGGAATACAGGGTAAACCAGCTTAGTGATGTCGTTTGTATTAGTAGCTTGTACGTTGACATCGTACACAAATTCTAGGAGACGGGCTCCCGAAATATCGGCAAAGAAAACTGCAGAGCCTACAAAGGTCGGAGGAGTCTTTGCTCCTTCGGGGTCTTCTAGCTCAATACGGATATTCTTAGGGCTCACCGCTGCAGTAAACTCATTGGCTGTAAGCTTGTAGATGCCGTTGTCTGTTCCAATCGTAAGAGCTTTTGCTGGGGCAAGCCACCGAATAGTCGCATTGACGTTGCTAAGCGGGTAAGAGACGCCAGTAGTATCTAGCACATCCCCATCATCTTCCGCAGTCCTAAAGTCAGTGTCATCCTCAGTCTTACTCATCCACACATAATTGGGAGAATCGTAACTACCTGCAAATACACGGCGTTGCTCAAAGAATGCTACCGACTGTGGGTAGTTGTTCGCAAACCAAGCCCCAAGCCTAAAGCTCCTAAATACACCGTTGCTCTCGATCTTACCTGTAAGCTTGTTCTTTGGGATAGATGACAGGATATCGACTGTTACTTGGTTAGCGTTAGTAACTAAATTGATCTTCATTGTGACGTAAGAAGTACCCAGCTTAGCAAAGATAAAACGACCTAAGTCATCTGTGGTGTACAACGCTTTACTTGCAGAAAGAGTTCCCCTATGAGATGCGATCCCTGTTGGGTCAGTAACCACGTCAAATACAGAGATGACCCCGACAGGTGTTACTAGGTTTCCATTCGGGGTTGAAGTCCCGCTAGCATATGTTACAGTGTTCTGTACAATCTCAGGTAGGTCGTTTGGAGCTGAGTCCGTAGAGTGGTAACAATCAACCACGTCAAACTGTTTCTGGGTAGAAAGGTTTCCGACTTTGGTAGTAGCGACTGCAGTAAAGTTCTTAAATGTGAAATTAAAAGCAAACACCCGATTGCCCCCTGCTGAGACTTGAGCTGTAGCTACCTGTGTTACGCCAGTACCTCCAGTTGACAGAACCTCAAAAGCTTCAGGAGAGTAAGCCCTGTATACAGATCCGCTATTGTACTCAAGCCCGCTGTTTGCCCCAGCACCCTGTATAAAGTCAATAGGTTGGTCTTGAGTTCCTAGGTGCTCCTTGATTTTATACCACCGAGTCCGTGAGTCTTTAGGTGTGACTATGTCCAAGGACAGCCTCTCTCCTCCAGCTCGCACGTAACTGTTAACTTGATTAGGTGAGAACACTAATGAAGTCGCCCGAACATGTACAGAGTCTGATTGCACCCCTTCAAATTTGTAGTAGTCAAGCTCAGCGTCAACCGTTACTGATGCAGTAGTTCTGTCAGCAATTGAAAGTCTTGCAGACTCATCCTCGATGTTTACTACGGAGTCCACTGGATCTACATATAAAACTTCGCTTGTTGGGTCGGGTATATCTATGTTAACAGATGAGTTAACCACCCTCCCCAAAGACCACTGGTTGTTAACGTAGTACTCAACAAACCAATCGGTCTGTAATGTAGTAGCATCCCCAGAAGGTGTGTCGAATACAATTGAATCAAAATCAGTACTGTAGTTAGACTCAAGTCGTACATACTCCTGCCTGTTAGTCAGAGAAAGTACATTTCCCGACAAGTCGGTAGTCAGGTACGGGTGTGAAGTAAAGTCTACAAGATCTAAGCTCCATGAGTCGTCCCCAAGATCGTAAACAGCGTCTGCTAGCAGTGTTAAATGCGGTTCAGCAGCTCCAGCGGCTTCAGTGGATGATAACCCATCTACTCCAGTTTCAATTACTCCCCCACCAACATCTACTTCTACTGTCAAGTAGTCACTAGGCAGTAGGTTACTTGTCTGGAACTGAACGTCCACTGTAAGTGTTCTAGGCGAATGTCGTCCGTGACACAGATACAAGATATCAGTCTCTGAACTCCAGCGTACCTCGGACAACTCTGATGCAGCGTATGGCGCATCTAACTGATCCAGCTGAACTCCATCAGAATTATAGACTGTCAACTTTAAGTCACTAAGTACAACTCGATAGGATCTTCCATCTGACAGCGACATCGCAATCGAAAATGTCTTCTCATCGTCTGCGGGGCACGCATACCTAAAGCCGTCCCGAAACAAAGCTGGTCCTTGTAGGCTGGGAAAGAAGTTTGTAAAGGGCTTAGCTGACTTCTGTAGACGTTCAATATCTACACGACCAAGAATGTGATCAGTTACAAGTCCTCCGCTAAAGTCAGTTGTTACGTTTCTATACTTTGCCATACATTCTACGAGCCGTTATAAATTTAGAAGTTGAATCACTTATGTACTCTTGAGCTGGACCTTGCCTTGCGGAAAGAACTCTTGCTCTAGACAAGGCTCGGATATATTGCCTCTGCAAGTCCGTAGACCTGTTCTCAGAGCCCGACAACTCCAGAGCAATGCTCTGCGCCATATGTAGGCATATTAGCTTGTTTAGGTACGCTGGCAAAGTTGCCAAATCTGTGGGGATGTATGCGTAGTATACAGTCAGGGTTGGGTAATTGCACAGAAGCGTCGCGCCCTCTGTGTAGTAGTCAGTAATGATGCAACCTTCACCGTTAACTGCTTTTATATAAATATTTAGGTCACTTGGGATCGTAAACGAGAAAGAAAAATCATCGTCATTAAGGATCTCAGTGCCTGTAAGTTTTGATCGTTTTTTATTGTAACCAAAGATATTATCGCCAAATACTTCAAGGAATGCTTGATCAAAAGCAGCCGAAGTTATCTCGTAAGTCGATGATCCGTCATCTAACCTGTCGAGGTGGTAGCTGCCCACCATGCGGAGGGCTGTGTTTATAATATCTAGTTTAAGTGCCATAAAAAAAGGAGTAGCCTCCCCCGAATATACAGGGGAGGCTACAAATCCGATTAGGTCTCTGTGCAACGAATTTCGCCAGCAACCTCACCCCACATACGAGATGCATCAGCACAAAGCTTGAAGTACAAGTATGGGATGTTTTTCTTAGAGGTGTCACGCCAGATATCACCCTTGAGGGCAGTACCAACAGACATCTTAAGAGATCGTGGAGTCGAAACGATGATACGACGCTCATCACCAGCAACACCAGCACTAAGCGGTAGGCGCTCGGTAAGGATGAAACGGTAGCCCATGAACGTTGTAACGTTACCCTCTGCAAGAGACTTGCGAACGGCGTAGTCCGAGTTGATGACTTCATCAATACCAAGAAGATCCTCAAGCTGCTTATGAGTAAGGAAGCAGTTAAGAGTAGTATCTTGGTCGATGGACTCAAGTCGAAGCATCGAGCTACGCATAGCTTTCAGCTTGGCGAGAGTAAGACCCGAGTTAGCAGTTCCGAAGTCAGCACCAACAGAAACACCTTCGGTGTTAGCTCCAGCAAGGATGTAGTCTCCACCAGTCGCACTGACTGGGTTAGACGAACCATTGCTGATCGAACCAACTGTGATCTTAGAGCTAGCTTCATCAGCTGCTGCTACTGCGTAGGATACTACGTTAGAGCCACTCTTACCGACGTAAGCACTACCGAAGTAGTTCTCGATGATGATGTCGTCAACCTTACGTTTACCCGACGCAAGCAATGCTTGAGTGTAGGCATTCATAGGGTCGGTAAGTACGCGCTTGAGATCTTTCTCATCGACATACTTGCCCAGCTCGTAGTCTTTAAGACCGAGACGACGACGCTCGTGATTGATTTCACTCTGAGGGTTGATCGCATAACGACCAGTGTCCTCAGTCATCGCAGCGGCTTCACCGATACGGTCGAAAAACTGAAACTCAGAACTCTGAGACTCGGTTTCAAAATAAGGCTGAAGCTTTGATTCAGTCTGTTGGTATGCTTGCTCAAAACCCGCACGAAACGAATCGTAATAAGCATTCTCGATTTGGTTTTCTCCAGCAGCGGCTGTACCGTTACTGTAACCTTGTGATCCTAGATCTAATCCCATAATATGTAATTGATTGAAATAATATTGTTAAGTTAATTTTTTTTCAACAAGCTGCCCTCTCGGACTCGTCTAGTCTTACGGAACCAGCGGCTTTTTAAAGCTTCTTTCTGGACCTAAAAAAATAGGCTACCCAGTACATATTGAGTAGCCTACTTAGTTAGGAATGTCAAGCCTTATTGGTCATCAATTGCCATAGAGCTTCGAATAGAGCTTAATGCGCTTCTGAAGGACGTCTTCTCGCTTGCTTCGATCCGCCATGTTCATTGAGGCAGGGTCAGTCATAATAAGACCCTCATTGTCTGTATCGAGTTGCTGAATCTGAGCCTTAATGCCTTGAATCGACTCTCCTTGCCCAAACGGAGAAGCTCCGCTTGAACCTGCCATAGGAAGTGCATCACCAGAGATCTCAGAAATCTTGTGGAAGAGCTTCAGTACTGCAGGGTGATTCGCAATGACAGGGCTCCACTCCATAAGTTCTGCAAGCTCTGGAATCTCCTGAGTTAGCGAATCGAATGTCTGGTTGGCAGCCTTCATGTTTACATCGAAGCGGTTGCCCCACTCTTCTGCCATGTCTGCCCCATACTTGTGGATTGCATCTTTGTTGTGCGCCGACATCTTAGATTCGCCCTCAAGTTGCAGCTCTGTGTACCGAGACACCAAGCCATCAAATTGTTTTTGGGTAAGACCCATCTCAGTTGCAAATTGAGTAAGGTCTTCGACGGATTTCTCACTGGGCTGAGGTATCTCCATGTTGTCAAACTCCTCGGAAACCGATACCTCGTCTGGGACTTTGTATCCATCCTTTGGTCGGAGTTCTGAGTTAAAAGACTCCCACTCATCTGCACCCCAATCTTCTTGCGGAGCTTGAAGCCGCTTGCTCCCTAGAGCACTCTGAGCATTAACCAGTTGGCTTGCCAGAGAGTCGAAAGACTTTGTGTTCTGAATAGTCGGGTTGCTCTGAAGTTCTTCAGGAAGTGTGCTAATGAACTGTTGATAACTGTTGTCCGATGTCTCGGCTGGGGCTACGGGGTCAGCCCCTCCACTAGAGAATCCAGAGCCAAGACCTCCGCCTTCTCCCGCTCCTTCGACTTCACCAGCTTCTTCTCGGAATGTTTTATGTAGATCAATCATGTTTTTCTTGTTCGATTATGTTTATCATTTGGTGTGGATCGTCTTGACCCAGTAAAGTAAGGAAGCTCATAGCTAAACGCCTACGCCCTTCACACTCACGAAGCTTGTTTTCGTCGGAATGAAATACAGGTTTGGTTACATGGCACTCGCGTAGAAACACCTTAAAGAACCGTTGTCCTTCTGGTGTTTCCAAGATCTTGCTAAGATCGTCCCTAAGCTCTCCGCGCTTACGCAGACGAGCAAAAGCATCTACTGCTTTGTCTAACATTAAATATTAAGTAATTGACCTACGCCTTCTGGATCTGTACTTCTAGCTGTTGCAACGTCTTTCATTGCTCCTGCTATATCAGGCAAAGCTGCTGCTGCCTGTTGGGATTGTTGTTGTTCTGCCTGAGCTGATTGTTGCTCCTGCATAGCTTCACTAGACTTGATAACACTTGGGCTGATGTTGCGATACTTCGCATAGCTCTCTAGAAGCTCACGCTCATCGACTGCCTGTAGAATCTCAGGCTTTACATTAGCTAGTGGTGTGATGTCCTGCATAAATGCGCTGATGTCGGAGAGTCGGCTTGCGAACTGAGCTTGTGAGCTTGGGCTTGCATAGGCTACTTCTAACTTAGCACCGTTCAGGCTAGACGGGATGTCTGGCAACTGGCGGCGGCGATTCAAAAACATAAAGGTTGTTTCGATTGCTGGTGCGATGTACTCGGACTCCATGCGATTAAGCAGGGGAGAGAGTTGCTGCAGCATCTGACCACGAGTGTCTTGAATCTCTAGGATACTTTGACGCTCATTCTTTTGCTCACGGATGATCTGATCAACAAAGAATGATCGCTGAATCGAAGACTTGTATGACTCGATCATCTGCATGGCGTACTGCGGCTGAGATCCAGTCATAATCGGCTGGGGCTTCTCGCTACCTGCTTCATGGAACATGATCTGGCGCGCACCGTACTTAATTGGGAGTAGGATGCTGTCCTCTTCTGCCGTAAGTGTCGGAGCATTCAGATACTCAGCGGAGATCATAACCTCCTTGACCATCTTATTAAGAACACGGATATGAGACAAGCAAGTCATTGCTGGGCTGCGCCCGTATACTTCATCGGACTGCTTAGCCCAACGAGGTACTAGGAATGTAAAGTAGCTTGACCCGTCTTGACGAATAGGTGCTTTAAGCTCAGGACTCCAGTAGGTTACTACGTACGGACGCTCCACACCAATACGTCCCCCCATCTTAGATCGGGTGTCTCGGCTAGGCTCGATAGAGTAAATTAGCTCCCACTTCTTGTTCTTATCCTTGTCGTTGAAGCCATCGACGTTCACGACCTCTGGTAGTAAGCCTACTAGTTGCCGTGTCGTTTTCCAGCAGCGATAGAATACAGTGTTTACTTCGCCGTATTCATCTACGTCAAAGAATACATCGGATAGAGGTCTCGCGCGAAAATTTACAACCCCTTTAACATCAGAGATTTGCACAGGTGATGTGCCGTAGGCTCCGATATCCAAGAAACATTCGTGACTAGCTCCGTAGAACTGGGACTGTGGTAGCGCAAGTTCATGGAAGATGCGGTCAGTTACAGTGTTTAGGTAGGTCTGTTGCTCCTTATCAAGTTCTGAGTTCTCGGTATCCTGTACACGAAGGTACATCCACCGCTCGGCTTTCGGGATTAAGTTAGAGGACAAGCCGTTGGCAAACATCTGGTTTGACCAAACGGCTGTGTCGTCGTGTATATCCTTAGAGCCGTCGTCCTTGAAGTTTGCTCCATGATCGAACTCAGGTGAATTGGGACGGACATAGCGTTGCGCATCCTTGAGCATACCATCTAGGCTGCTTCTAAGAAGTTTTAACTCTTCGTACCGTTCCCTTAACCTGATAATGTCTAGCATAAAAACTATTTAAACTTAATACCGCCGCCCAAAGATGATCCAGACTTCTGCTTTTGAACAACCGCAGGTTGGTCAGAGCTCCGACGTTGGAGTGCCGTAGGTGTAACAACCTTACTACGTACAGTAGCTGGAGCAATAGCCCTTCGCGCTACAGGTGTAGGTGGCGGAGGAGGGGGTGGAGGAGGAGGAGGAGGGGGTGGTTTTTTAGGTTTTGATCCCATAATTACAGATGCGTTTCATTTTATTCCAAGGGTAAAACTTATACCCTGATAATATCCCACGTTTATTACGCATAAAACAAACTTTGTCAAGTTTATATGGAGCAATTTCATAAAGTGTCTTAGCAAACCCATCCATGCACTGCTGCCAAGCCACATGCCAGTAGGGGGCTACCTTCTTCGAATACGGATCTTCTGGGTTCTCGTAGTCTATCTCCTCCACCAGTACCAGATATCTTGGAGCTGAGAACACAAACCTCTTTGCAGAGGGTGGGCAGTTCAAATAATAGTCAAGTAACTCGATGAACTCTAAGCCATGCGCGTGATACTGCACGGTAGCCTGATCTAGAAGAGAGAGTTCGGTGTATACCTGATTACCAATTGACAGGTTGGACTTTGTAGCTGGTGTCTTGCTGTTTGTGTTTTCCATATCCTTGCTTATTTTCCTTTAGCCCCATTGCTAGTGTTCGGAACGCATCGGCTCCGTGCGAGTTAGAGTCGTGTACTGGTGTTTTACGGTACACTTGCTTCGAGCTATCCCACTCTTTGTGGTAACCCTTAAGGTGTTCAAGCCCTAGAGTAGAGCTAGAGCGACCAAACCAACATCTAGGTAGAAGATTTCTTACTGCTTCGATGCCGTCCTGTACTGGGAGCTTTCGTACAGGGGTGAACTTCAAGCCCAGAGACCTAGCAACTTCTAGTCGAGACTTACCTGTGCCCAGTTCTCGTACCTTGATATCATGGGGAGCGAAGTGCTTCCCGTAAGTCACACCCTTCTGTACTGCCCACCTCTGAAGCTCCCGTGCGTAGAACGGAAAACCCTCTCCACTGTTCTCGTAGTAGTAGACAATCCGTATCTCACTCTTAAATTGCTGAAAGAACCACACACTCGTCGAGTCATCCATGCCCAAGTCCCATGCAGTATGTACGGGGAGCGCAGGATCTGCAGCCAAGTCCTGCATTACCTGCTTGTTCTTGTACAGTCTAGAGATGATCGGACCGTAGTACGAACCCTCCACTGGAGTCTTGAAGGAACACATGTACTCCGACTGGAAACGTGCTTCATTGTTTAGTTCGTCGCGTGCTTTCCGAAGATCATCTGGCTTAATAGCCTTTGTGTCCTTAACCGAAAGGTGGCTAGAGAACCAGCCCTTTGTGGCTTGGGCTTTCAACAGTAGCTTGTAGAAGTGGTTCTCTCCACGAGGTGTACCATTAAACAAAGCCCAGCCCCCATTCTCTGCCAAGATCGGGTTAATCAACTGCCAAGCTGCTGGGTCAGAGATACTGAACTCAGAAAAAATTACCCCAATTGGGTTCGCGCCAACCATCTTATCTGGGTCATCAGAACCCATAAGCTGGATAACTGATCCGTTGGTCAAGTGTAGGCGCATCTCCTGCTCACTCTTCTTCTCAACTAGTTTGGCGGGAAAGTAGTCAATGAACTTCTTACCCTCGCCAGTCATTCCGTTCCAAATAATACGACGAGCCTGATTACCGTACGGAAGAACGTACCAGTACGTGCCCACACGCTGCATGGCTTTGATTGCCATGACATTCACGCAAGTAAGATCCTTTCCTGCGCGTCGATGCCAAGCGACACATGCCCGAAGACCACGTTCGGTCTTCGTCATATACTTTAGTAGCGGTAGTTGGTAGGGTCTTGGAGTCCACCCCTGTGCTGGTACTGTAACCATCTAAGTGTTTTCCTCCTCGTGATTCCTGTCTTCCTCAGATACAAACTCGTTGTAGTCCTCTATGTCCACAATGTCGTCGTCTGCTTCCTTCATAAGCTGAGCTTGGGTCAACTTAGAGAAATCCATAGTGACTACTTTCATCTCTCCAGTCACTGTAGCCGAGATGTCCACGCTCTTTAGCTTCGGCTGAGTGTAGCTGGCTAGCTCCTTCCAGATAGAGATCCTCTCCTTCAAGGGTACTTCATCATCAGTGGTAAAGTTCATCAACTCCTCAATAGGATTGATACCCTTCTCTGCAAACAATGCTAATAGTGCCTTACGCTGCTGTGCTGGCGTAGGCGCATTGTTCATCGCACTTAAGAATTGCTGCTTAACGTCCAACTTCTTTTCTACCGAAACAAGATCCTTCTTCGCCTTATCCATATCCTTCTCTGCCTTAAGCTTTTTTCGGGAGCAAGTGGTACGTTTGACCTCCCGCTTCTTCTTAGCTTGGGTGGGGGATACGCCGTTCGACGTCTTCCTCTTGTCTGCAAATGGGTCTCTAGTTCTTGCCATGTTGTGGGACTATTAACCGTGTACCCCCCGTTGTCAAGCACCTTATGGTTCATGTAGCGTGTAGCATTATTAAGGGAACTTGGTCCATAAGTACACCTTAGTACATGCAAAACCACTAGTTTTGCCATAGGTGGCGGTTGTTAACTATATGATATATAAGGTACTTATGAGACAGAAGTACAGAAAGTACACTTTCCTAGAGGGTTTACAACTCTTATGAAATACCTAGCTAAAAAGTGTATAATGTGTACTATATTACGTAAGTCGTTGATACTCCTTATACTTTATAACAGTCAATCATCAGAATAAAGTGTACTAGACCTGTACTTTGATGTACTTTTCTGTGGAATTTCAAAATTGGATGTGCAGGTTGTTACCCCACTTGTTTGTTTTGGAGCAATCCCCCCATGCCCCCCCCTATTGCAATGAACCAAGAACACCCAGAACAAAGAACCCTGAGACAAATAACATTCCCAGCTTACAACCCAGAGACATTAATCACTGCCGCGCTCGCTTCGCTCGCTTGCCCCGACGAATCAGGATCGCCTAGGCTCCCTGATTCTTTCATACGTGAGCCTAGGCTCACTGCTACTGACTCACACTGCCCGATGAATCTGGCTTCGCACAGATGTCATCGACCACTGCTCGTGCTCCAGCTATGATCATGCACAACACTGCGTCACGTTCCGCGACTAGGTTGCTCATGCTCATATCTTCCACCGTCTTCGCACCAAGCACCAACGAATCGTGCTCCTTGAACCATGTACCTGTGCACCTCCCCATCCCACGACTCTTGCAGCATACCATCATGTGCTCCTATGCTACTGAGTACCAGCGTGTTACGTTGCACCCAAGCACCGTGTTTCCCTCATCCATCGTTTCTCGGGCTCTAACCAGCCCACAGCACCAGTGTTTATGCGGCTCTACTATCATCCGTACCATGTAACAGTGGCTCTGTATATAGTCACCTTCATCAAG
>TARA_R110000744_G_scaffold175963_1_pt1 | contig 19876 bp, 13 predicted proteins | sample TARA_R110000744 | Tara Oceans TARA_R110000744 (sample SAMEA4398083) | marine metagenome | biome: Polar Biome; feature: [DCM] deep chlorophyll maximum layer (ENVO:01000326); material: water (ENVO:00002006), including particulate matter (ENVO:01000060) such as... | depth 36 m | reverse complement strand
CCTTTTTGCTCTTATTAAAAATCGCGTATTCGATAAAATGTACGTTATAAAAAATTTTACGAGATTCTCGTGGATTGCCACAAGAGTATAAAATTTTCCCTTGCTCAATTCCTTGCTTAAAAATTTCTATACACTTGTTATATGTAGAATTTCAATTAATCTTTTTTTCTTTTTTCATTATCTTTTGTCTTGAAACAAAAGAAACAAAAATTCAAGGCTGCATAAACTTTTGGAAACAATTTACGGCTTATTCGCTATATTTTAGACTATTTGGCGTTAAGAAAATGTACAGTGTACATTTTTAGGCAAATACGATTTGAAACGAGGTTTTAGTTAAGAGTTGTATCCAAATTCAATCATCCACAGGATAATTCCATTTGTATAGCCTAAAATATGGACGCTCACTTCACCTTATTGTTTTACCAAAATTTTCTGAGGCCATTTTACAACGCATCATCTGGGTAAAAACTCGTTTTATCAATAATTTATTAGATATTTAATATGTAGAGAATATTGAACTATAAGCTTAAACTGTTTGCAACTGATTTAAAACTTCCAAGCCTTGTATAGAAACGATTCTATGCATAAACAGTGAATTTAAAAAACAAACGGCATTTTTATTAGTTTGCGCATCAAAGGACAAATCTGAAGTAAAAATAATTTTAGAAATATTGTTGAAAGATGAGCAGATTTCTTGATTGTTAATCTCCTTTTTATAAAGGCCTTCCGATATACCTTTTTGAATATTACGATATATAAAAGGAATAATAATATCGTCTTTATAACTAAATATCTCCATGTACTTATTCGGGTAGTATTTTTTTAATTCGCGACCATAAACTGGAGAAATTAAAAAGGATATCCCATTTACATATTTAAAAAACGAGTGCAGCTCTTCTAAAGCATTGCGAGATGACGCACTCGTTTTTTTTATAATTGCTATTAATTCTTCCACTTGTAATTTAATAGTCTGATTTAATAAATCACTCTTGTTTTTGTAATGCTTGTAAATGGTTTTTTTAGACACCCCACACTTATTCGCAATATCATCCATACTGATATTTTGAATACCAAAGCTAAAAAACAACTCTTGAGACACTTTTAAAATGTGATTTTTTACTTGCATTATAAAATCGTTTTATTTTATTTCACCAATAGCTTTTTTATAGTTTGCTTGACTTATTAGCTGTAATGCCTTTGCATCAATAACCTCAGAATAGGCTTGTTGCCAAAGCACTTGTGCTTCTAAAACATCTTTACCTACAACGGTTCCTGCATCAAATCGATCTTGATGTAAGCGTAAGTTTTCATCGGCTTGTTCCAAAGATTTTTTCGTGATTTCTACACGCTTAATGGCTTGTTGTAATTCTAAATACGCGTTTTCTATTTGAATTAAAATTAACTCTTGCGTGTCTTCTAATTCTAATTTTTTAGCTTCAGTTTTAAAATTTTGCTCTTTTACTTTTTGCTTTCTACTTCCCCAATCAAATACTGGAATATTAACGTTTAACATGCCATAGTAAGAAGTGAAATCGTTACTTGCATCTGTAAAGTTAATTTGATCTCCTGCAGCATATAATCCGCTAACGTTAAATGAAATTGTTGGTTTTCTATCTGCTTCTAACACTTTGGCTTGTAAGCTTTCAATTTCCACAGCATTATGTAGCATTTTAATTTCTGGTCGTTTTGCTACAGCTTCATTTGCGTTTACTTTATCTGTTAGAATAGGGTTATCATCTGTAGTATCTCTCACTTCAAAATTGGAATTTTCAAGACCAATTAACTGTGCCATTCTCAATTTTAAAATGGATAGATTATCGTTTGCTGTTATTAAATCTAATGCTGCTTGATTGAGTTGTACTTGCACTTGAAGCACATCGTTTTTATAAATTAATCCAGCATCAAAAGCGTTGGTTAAATCTTGTAATAAAGCCGTTAAAAGTGCTTGGTATTTGGTTGCTAAATCTACTTTAGAGGTAACATTAATAATTTGCCAATAGGTGGTTTCTACGTCTAAAATAACTTCTGCTTCGGTTAATTCCTTTTGGGAACTGTATAAATCTACAGCTGTAGCACTCATTTTTTTAGCTGTGTTTATTTTTCCTCCAGCATAAATAACTTGGGTAACACCTAAAGATGCAGAGGCTTGATTTTCTGGTAATAATACACTTAATGGTTCACCAACATGAATACCCATTACGCTTCCATCTATAAAGGGTTTATCAGATGCATAAGCAGATGCTTTTGCTGCCTTTGCTGCTTCTATATTTTGTGTTGCTCGTTTTGTGTTTTTATTATTGGTTTTAGCCAAGGTTTTAGCTTGTTCTAAAGTCAAAATCTGCTCTTGAGCTTGAATGCTTTGCAAAGTGAAAGCCAAAACAAACGCAAAGGACAATATAAATTTATATGTTTTCATTATGTTAATTATAAAATAACTATAGTGCTACCACTTCTCGTTTAGGGAATCCATTGCTATTAATCAGTGGAAGCAGTAGCGTATAGTTTTGTTATTTTAATCGTTTTTTTAATTTGTGTTTTAGGATGTCTATTTTTCTAGTTGTTCTGCTTTTCTTTGGTTTGTAAAGAATAGGTTCAAAAGTTTAGGCATTTGGATGTGGATGCACTTCTTTAACTGCTTCAATTTTCACAAATTTGTAATACAGAATAGGTACAATAAATAAGGTCATGACCATAGAAACTAATAAACCAACAGCTAAAACACTACCTAAAGGAGCCCAAAGTGGAGATTTTCCTGCAATCATTGGTACTACTCCAATTGCTGCTGCGCAAGAGGTTAAGAAAATAGGACGCATACGTCTTTTTCCTGCTGCTTTTGCTGCTTCTAATTTGTTATAACCATGTTCTAGAATCAATTCATCTGCATAATCCACTAGTATAATTCCGTTTCTAACTACAATACCAATCAAACTAATAATTCCCATAAATGCTGTAAATCCGAAAGGGTTTCCTGTAAGGTATAATCCTAAAAATGCACCTAATAAACTCAACGGAAACGTTGCTAAAACGATTAATACTTTTACAAAGTTTTTAAACTGAAATAACAACACTAAAAAGATAAGCATGATGCTAATTCCCATTGATGCTCCCATTCCAGGACCATTTTCATTAATACTTTCAAATTCTCCTCCATAATTAATACTGATGCCATCAGGAAGATTTAAAGCTTCTATTTGAGGCATAATTTCTGCTTGAATAGTAGCTGCTTTAATTCCCATTTGCGCTTCTGATCTTACGGTAAGTGTACGTAACCCATTTCTATGTGCAATAATTCCTGTATGCCATTCTGGAGAAATAGTTGCGACTTCTCTTAAAGGTACTTTGGTTCCTAATGCGGTAGAAATGTTTAAACTTCCTAATTCATCTAAGTTTTTTCTATCATTTTCATCATATCGCAATAAAATATCAATAGGTTTATCACCTTCATAAATGGTGCTTACAGGAAACCCTTTTAATCCAGCGCCTAAAGTTTGCGACACGTTGGTATTAGTCACACCTAACCTATTGGCAACATCATCTTTTAATGCTACTGTTGCTCCTAAATAATCATCTTGGTAGGTTGTTCTTATCCAGTTTGTGCCTTCCGCATTTCTAAGAATATCTTCAACTTGTACAGCAACTTCTTTTTGCACGTTCATATCTTCACCAACAATTCTAACTTCTATTGGTGCAGGTGCTTCGTTTAAAGATAATTGACGTACTCTAATGTAACCATCTGGCACAAAGTTTTTGAATTTCTCTAAATATTCCTGAGCCAATTCGGTTGTTGCATCTTTACCTGTTGTGGTAATAAAAATTTGAGCAAAGTTTTTGCGAGGAAATTCTGGTGCGTATGTAGAATGAAAACGTGGCGAACTTGTACCTACAAAACTAGCAACACCAACTACTCTATCTTCTCCTTCAATAGCTGCTTCTACACGTTGTACAACTGCTTCGGTTTGTTCTAAACTTCCGCCATTTGGCAACCAAACTTCAATATTAAATTGATTTCTTTCTGCTATAGGAAATAATTCTTGCTCTAATTGTGAAGCGACTCCGAAACCTAAGAAAATAGAAAGAAGACCAATTACCATTGTTAAATTTGGACTTTTAAAACAACGATCTAACATACTATTGAATACATTTTGTAAACGATCTAGCATGCTATCTTTTTTCTTTTCCTCTCCTCCTGAATCTTTCTTTAATCCTTTTTTAATGAAGATATAACATAAATAAGGTGTTAGTAAAAGTGCTACTAATAAGGAGGCAAATAAAGCTACTGCAACTGCAACTGGTAATGCTTGAATAAATTCTTTTTCGATTCCGTTTAAGAAAAATGCCAATGGTAAAAACGAGCAAATAATAGCCATAGTCGCTGTAAAAACAGGCACCATTAACTGCGTTGCACTTTGCCAACCAGCAGTCCAAGGATCCTCACCTTCATCTAGTTTTTCAACATAATTATCAACAACCACAATTGCATCATCTACCACCATACCAAGTACAATAATTAAGGCTGCTAATGTTACTTGATGAATTTCAATTCCCATCATATTAAGCACTCCAAACGTGATAAAAATAGAGACAGGAGCAGCAACAGCAGATACAATTGCAAAACGGAAAGGAAGTAAAATAATAACGACCATAATTACAGCTAAAATGGCAATAGCGAATTCTAGCATAAAGTGGCTAATGCTTTCTTGTACTACTTCTGGCTGATTCACGATGGTTTGTACATGTACATCGTCTGGTAATTCTTGCTCTATTTTATGTAAAGCAACTTCTACTTTTTCGCCAAATTGTACAATATTATTTCCTGGTTGCATTTCTATTGCAATCATGGTTACTTTATCATCGCCAACTTTTATAAAACTTGTTGTTTCTTCGTAGCGACGCTCAATATTTGCGACATCTTTTAAGCGTACAATCTTTCCTTCTGGTGTGCTATACACAATTTGATTCCCTAAATCGGAAACATTTTTATATTGATTTTTAGCAAACACTGAAACTTCTGAGTTTTCTAAGGTAATTCCGCCTGCATAACCTGTATTATTTTGCATTTGGATTACTTGTGCAATGCTAGAGAAATCGAAACCATATTGTCTTAATTTTTCATCTTTTACAGTAACATAAATTTGTTCTTTTTGTCCGCCATACCTTTTAATTTTAGACGTTTCCGGAATAGTTTTCAATCCATCTTCCAATTTATCTAAGTAGGTTTCAAGCTCGGCATAACTTCGGTTAGGAGCCGAAACGGTAATCATTTGCGATACAACATCTCCAAAATCACTATTTACCATTGGACCAATCATTCCTTTTGGTGTTGCAAAACTTTGCGGAAATGTAGTCATTAATCCACGTTGTAAAGTAGACCAAAATTCATCTGTATTTACTACATTTTCGTTTAACTCTACAGTAATAACCACTTGTCCTTCAGAAGTATCAGAAAATGTTTTTGCTTTTCTAATTTCTTCAAAACCAAATAAATATTGCTCTAACGGATCTGTTAATTGTCTCTCTACTTGTAACTCGTCTGCACCAGGAAATGCTGCAATAACTAAGCCTTTACGTACCGTAATTTGAGGATCTTCACTACGTGCCATTGTTGCTAGCGAGTAAATTCCTAAAATCATAAGAATTGCAGTAAGCACAAGTGTTACCTGATGATATTTCATAGAAGCCTCTATGAAATTTATTTTCACTTTTTTCATTTCTTAAATATGTTTTCGGTTGCGATTATAAGGCAATTGCTTGTCCTTCTTTTACATTTTTTTGTCCTTCAACAAGTACTTTATCGCCTACTTTTAATCCTGAAGTCACGATAATATCATTGTTTTTAAAACCTCCAACTTCCACTCTTTTTTTGATTGCTTTTCCGTTTTCAGCAACAAATACATAAAGAATATCATTAGCATCTCTAATCACAGAAACCGAAGGAATTGTAATAACTTCAACAGGATTTCCTGTGTTGATTTCGATAGTACTTATCATTCCTGGTAGTAATTCATTATCCTTGTTATCTAAGCGGACTTTTACATTAAATGTTCTAGTAAGCGCATCTGCACTGGGATTTAAAATATCTATTTTCCCTTTAAAAGATTTGTTTAGAGAAGCAATAGAAACAGTTGCTTCTGTACCAATTTTAAGTTTAGAAATTTCAGACTCTGTTATAGATGCTTTAGCATATACTTTATCTGTTTTCATTAAGGTAAATGCAGGAATACTTGGTGCAGCAGTTGCTCCAACTTCGGTAATTTTAGCAGTAATAATTCCTGTGAAAGGTGCGTATAACTTAGTGTCTGATAAATTTTTACCAGCCATACTTTTATTCGCTTTAGCTTGAGCAACAGCTACTTTTGCAGTAATAAAATCGCGTTCTGGTAAGCTTCCTTTTTTATACAGACCGTTTAATCTATTAAAATTATCATTGTCTTGTTCTAAACTAGCTTCAGCAATGTAAAATGCGTTTTGGTATGTAGTAGCATCGATAGATGCTAATAATTGTCCTTTTTTAACACGTTGACCTTCCTCTACAGCAACATGAGATACTCTTCCTGAAACAGCAAAACCAATTGAGACGATGTTGTCTGCTTCAATAGTTCCGCTATAATTAAGTATTTCGTTTTCTGAGGTGGTTTTTATCTCTAAAACAGTTGCTTTTTGAATTGGTTGGTTTGTTTTAGTTTCTTTTTTTTCGCTGGAACAACTTGCTAATATTAAAACAAGAACAGTTGCAGTAATTAAATGTTTCATAGGTATCCTTTATTTGTGTAATTTTTGTTTAGTTATTTTTACACTGCAAAATTGCTTCTAAAAGCGCTATTACAAAAGGTCTATAAAATGAATAAATTGGTCTAAAACAGTTATTTTAAAATTACAATAATTCTGAAAAAGGTTGAATTTCGTAGTTTACAGAACTAAATATGAATAATTTTAGTCTAAAAACGCTATTAAAACAATGAATATTTAGTGTGCTTTCCGGAAAGCTGTTGGAGATAAACCTGTATGTTTTTTGAAGAATTTACCAAAGAAAGATTGATCGCTAAATTGTAGTTCTTCTGCTATTTCGGCAATACTTAAGGTTGTTTTGTTTAATAATAATTTAGCTTCTAAAATTACAGCTTCATCTATTAATTGGTTGGCTGTTTTACCTGAAACTTCTTTTAATACTTTAGATAAATAACCTGAGGTAATACAAAGTACATCTGCATAAAATTGAACAGTTCTTTCGCTCTTAAAATTTTCATTTAAAAGGTCTAAAAAGCGAATCATGAAATCTTCTTGTCTGGATAAACTTGCTTCTAAATCAGGGAATTCTCTTTTATAAATAGATGCGTAGTGGTATAATAATAGTTTAAACGATGATTGTAACAACTCTTCTTTATAGGCTTTTTTTTCTAATGAAAAGCGTTGGTTTCGTTCTAATATTTTTGCTAACGCGATTGATGAATCCATCTCTTCATCAGATAATTTTAATTTAGGAATATTGTTTCCTGTAAAAAACTCAAAAGCATCGTGATCTTCTTTTTTAGATCCGTTAGTTAGAACAAAATCGACTGTAAAACTTACAGAAATTATACTTATTTCTGGACTCATTTCACGTATATGCGCTACCACTTGAGGCTTAGCAACAATCATTTCGTTTTTTTTAAGTGTATGTGTAATTAAGTTAAGTTGCAAGGTTAAACTTCCGGAAACTAAAAGAAACAAACAATAACTATCTGTTCTAAAAGGATAGCTAATTGGGATTTTTTCAAATCTATTTTGAGAAATATGAATATGCAAACCATTACCTTGATTTGAAACTCCAAGGATTTCAATAAGGTCACTTATAGTGTGGTTTATTATAGAGGTTTCTTTCAACAGAATAATAGTAATTATAACACTTCAAATATACCATATATTTTAGGTTTGTTTTTATAATAATTAGGAACTAAAATTGACTTTAATTAAAAATAAATCCATTATACACATATTATGCTTCCCTCCTACGTCGTCGCATAAAAAGTGCTCCATTAACATTGTAGAAGAAAATTTTTAGAATAAATTTTTTGAAGAAACTGTAGCAATAACTTTCGCTTTTAGCCAAAGCTCAAGTTACATAACACGGAACATTATAGAACATTAATAGTGAATTGACGAATAGCGCATTTTCGTGCTATTTTACATAGTTACGTTATAAGCCCTGTAAGAGGATTATAACAAAGTAATTATGTAAAAGTTAATTTATGTCTCACATATACTACAGTCATTAAAATACCGCTGCATCATCTCGCCATCAAATAAAATCAGCCACTGGCTAATCTTATTTGTCACGGGTAAAATAGCAGCTGCCAAACGCTCGATTGTTTTTTAAAAATAAATTGATCAGGCAATTTATTTTAAATACAATTTCCAGCCGCTTGCAAAGGCCAAAAAAAGCAAAACTTTTAGATTCTTTTGAAATATGCGATTTATGAGAAACTGTCCGCCAGTAAATTTTTCAGGAGATTCTCGTCAGCTTGCCGCAACAGCTCAAAATTTTAGAAATCAAAATTTCTGAGCACTTGCTCACATCCTCCTCCTAATCAACTTTTTTCTTGAGCACTCTTAATATTATGTCAAATAGAAAATTAAGCTTTGATATTTGTTTTTTTATGTGATATTCCTATTAACTTTATATTCAATTTATGTATGAATTAGAAGTTTTACGAGAAAAATTCCCAATTGAAATGGGACCTCCTCATGTCTTTAGATTTAGAGCGGCAAATGAATATACCCTCAGCGAACTTGACGAGGGATACATTTGGTTTTCAAGAAGAGATACCTTGAACGACCCTTTGGACTCAAATCCTGAATTTGTAAAACTTTCGTCAAATCTTGAAGAACAAAAACTTCTTTATGACACTATTGCAGATAGTCTGTTAGATGCAAGAACTAAACGTTACTTTGATGAAAAAATGGATGCCACAAGGTTAATGGAATTCGCTCAAACAAAAGTGGAGCCATTTGTCAATAGTTTTGGAATAGCTTGTTTTACCATGTATCCTATGAACGAAAAACTGTGGGAAATTTATGCTAGCAACCATTCTGGATTATCGTTGCATTTTGACATAACCACGGATAAAATATTTTTCCACAATGTTCACCCTATTTATTATGTTCCTGAAATACATAGTCGTGAATACAATCCAATCTCAGAACCTAATCATATTGTAGATCTTTTTTATAAGAAAACAGAAGTTTGGAGCTATGAAAAAGAGCTAAGACTTCTTAAAGACCGTACTGGTAGGATACCTTTCAATAGAGAATCTTTGCAAAATATTATAATTGGTGCTGATGCCAAGAAAGATTTCATTGAGCGGGTAATTGAAATCACCAAAAAAAAATACCCAAATGTCAATGTTTACCAGACTGTTCAACCTGTCATAATCAACAATTTTAGATGTAGCTTATTGTATGGTACGGTGCATTGATTTTTTATAATACGAATTACAGTAAACAAAATCTTCTTAGTCTTTTCTTTTTTTCTTGATAAAAAAAGAAACAAAAAAATCAAGGCTTACAGATAATTTTGGAAACAATCACGGCTCAGTCGCTATATTCTAGAAAGCATTCTAACACTTAAGACTGCTTTTAATTTCTTGTAACATTATTCTGTTCAATAAACCGTATTGCACGCCCTCTAGAATATGGCCGCTCCCCTCACCTATTGTTTTGCCAAAATTCTCTTATGCTCATTAAAATCATCCTTTAGACTTTTTATCATCCTTTAATTTTTGGATATATTTACCTTTTCCTGAGTTTTTTATATCCTTTTGTTTTACCTTAATATTGGCCAATAATTTGGCATATCTTAAATCAGATTCCGAAGTTTTAGACCTCAAATAATAGTATGACATATTTTTAAAAAATATATTATCTAAAATATACCTTCTGTTACTTGATCTATAATTATTGTCTATAAACTCCACATAGTTCTTTCCTCGTATGTCTGCATATATATATACAGATAGAAATTTTTCAAATTCAGAAATATTAATTGAATCTTGGTCTTCTAAAATTTTCTGTCTTATTATTGGGGCTGATTTTAAAGATCCAATCCAATTAAATAAAGTTACTTGGTGTATTAAAGGTAATAATTGCATAAAATAACCAAAGCTCATTTTTTTAGGTATAAAATTCGAAACTTCATCAGGGTTATTCTTGTAAAATAGTAGTACAAATTCCCTATAAATAAGCATGAATGACATCGAACTTAAAACAATATCATCGTAAGCCTTTTTCCTTTTTATCGGATCTATATCAGTACTGTTTTTTAACGTAATTGATGCCATTTTTAAAACTTTTGATAAAGAAGGTGGTTCACTTTCACCATCGGTCTCTGCCTTTTTAGGTTCGATTTTTTGATTTGGCTTAATAGAGCTTATCTGGCTGTCATAAGCTTCCTCTATTTCCTTTTCAGTAGGCTTTTCAGAAGCTCTCTCTAAATCAATTTTAGATGTTAACGTCTCTTCAGTTTCTAATACTTCGTCTATTTTATTAGGTTCATCTGCAACCTTGGTATTAAGAAATTTATACGTGTCATTTAATTCAGACATTATAAAATCGAATACTTCATCATCTTCTCTATTTAACCCAGTATAAAAATCAATTTCACTAATATAATTTGTATAGTTTTTATTTTGAAATACGGTTTTCTTAAATTTTTTGTCATAGCCCATATATTTTGCCAAAAAATAACTAAAAAAGAAAGCTGTTTTAAATTTCACACTATTTCCATTGCTTCTGGCTAAAATGCCTCTATCAATGAAATAATTAAAAAGTTTGTTGGGATTAATGTCCATTTTAGACTTAAGATAATCTTCTATCTCCTTTAAAAGCTCAAACTCATTTACTTGATAACTCAAGTTTCTATTCCCTTTATCAAGCATGAACTTTGAAACAAAAGCTAATAATCTTTGTTTATCATCAAAATCAAAAGTTTCAAAATAAATGTTCTTGATATCGCTTTTTTCTAGAAGATTATCAACAAATAATTCTACCAAAACTGCATTATTTATTGGTTTTTTTTGTTGTTTATTGATTATCCATAAAAACAATGTTACTGCCAGAGGAGTTTTAGGCAGTCCAAGTTCGTTAAAACCTTTTAAAAGTTTTTCTATGTTTTGATGTAAATCAAGGTCTGTATTGGATATCCAATTTGCGATTAAACCTTTAATTTGCTTTGATTTAAAAAGATGTAGATAGAGTGTTTGGAAATTCTTTGAATAATCCGAAAATGCTTCAATTTCATTTAATGGTAAAGTTGCTTCGTCAATATGATTATGTGATGCAATTAATCTTGTATTCGGATAGATTTCTAAAAAATTGATTAATTCTTTTAACTGATATTTATATTCATCACTAAAATCAATATTATCTATTAACAAAACAACGCCCATTTTACTTATAAATATTCGAGTTTCTTCTGAGCTTTTTAGAATAAAATCCCTTACAATTTGAAATATACTTTTACTACTAACCTCTCGAAATTTAATTAGAATAGGCAATTTTTGACCACTCCCATAACTTTCAGTTAAATCAATAAGTAATTTGTTTAGCAGAATAGTCTTACCAGTCTCTTTGGCACCAAATAATAAAATATCATTGTTTTGTTTTAGTATCTCAGTTGTTTTAAAGTATTCTATATCACCTTGTTCATTAAGATTACTTTCTGGTAGATTACCAATTATGGGTTCTACAAAGATTTCCGAAAGTTCACTTTTATTACTTTGAGAAATATTTAATATTAAGTCTTCATTTAATTTAGGATAGTAGTCATTTTTAATAGTGGTTATTATCGATTTTGATTCATAGTATGCTTTAAGCTCCTCTGTTTTTGGAATCTGAAACTCTTTAACTCCTTTATCATTTCCAATATCCGTATTAATAACAAATGATGTGGTGTTACTAATATATTTTTTATAGCTAACTGAAATTTTATCATCTACGAAGTAATCTATTACACTATAACCATTAACAAAATCAGTATTTCTAGTTTTTGTGCCACTAATTGACTTTCCGACTGAAAGAAACAGATTGCCATCTAGATCATCAATCTGTTTTGATTCAAGTTTATGTGTGTGACCCACAAAAACCATATGATAATTATTGTATAACAAAGATTTGAATTTGTCTAAATCTTCTTTGTGATAAAATTCAAAAGGGTGATGCATTACAGCTATTTTAATGTTTGCTTCACTAATAAAATTAATTGAACTCTCTATTTGAGCCTCACTAAGAAATAATTTTTCAATGTTCTCATCCTCATAACAGAGCCATGAGGAATTGAAGCATGATATCCCAATTGTAGAATTACCACTATTTAATAAAAATGAGCTGTCAAATTGGCTCCATTGCCATTTAGAATCATCAAATTGTTTAGAGTAAAGGGCCTTTTCAAATATTTTGTAATCCAAAAGGCCATTGATATTATTACCCTCTTTCTTAGTTTTTTGTACATATGAATCTACGATGTTAGGTTTACTAACTAAGCTATCCCTAAATGGAATACTTGTAAATTCATCAACCATAGAACGATCAAAGTCATGATTTCCAGGTACTATAAAAATCCTACCTAAAGTACTGGGATATGTTTTATTGATTCTGTCTATGAATACTTTTTTAAATGTTAAAAACCTACTTTCCTTATCAGAAAATTGCAAGCCTGACTTATCAATCAAATCACCTGAAAAAATTATAATAACCTCCTCATTTACGTATTGCTCTAAGTCTAAAATTAAAGCATCTAATATTTCTTTTTGCTTTAAGCTTGGTTGTTCTTTTTCTAAATGAAAATCACTAACATGAACTATTCTAATCATATTTAAAATTTGTAATAAATGGGTGATGAATTTTAAAGCAACTTAGGGAGCAGTAAATTTAATACAAGTCTTGAAGGAATTTTATGATTATCGTAAGATTTATCAACACTTGTTTTACATTGTAGTATTTTCCAATTCCATAAATACTACTTCGCTTCTATATATTTTGCTAAATATGTGAATTAAAAGTAAATGAATGTAAGAACAAATTATTACGGCTTTCCGTAATTAATTTAAATTTTAGATATTTAATCCATTCCACACACATTATACCCTCATCCAACTGTCGGCTCGCATAATAAGTGTTTATTCATTGCTTGCTTATTAATTTTTTAAGGTATTCATGAACCTAGAATGTGATTTGGCTAGCACCTAATCTCATTCTTCGATTTCATTACCTTTTCAGAAGAACTATTTAGTAGAAAAATTAAAAGAAAATGTTGTAACAAATACGCCGGCGCACCAACCCGCTCAAAAAATATAAGGTCTTCCAGACCTTATATTTTTATGCCGTACCCAAGCAACGTGTCATAACGCGGAACATTATAGAACATTTTGAGTCATAAGTAAATATGTACGGAATTATATTACCTATAATACAGCAATCAGTTAGAGAAGTCATGTATTGATTCTATTTTCCCGAATCTTAGGGCAAAAAACCGGTAAAATATCGGAACAGGATCTTTGATGAGAAATTTTAAACCAGTATGTTTTTTCAAAAATTTCCATCTAAATAGAATTTTCTTATCTTGTTTTAATTTTAAACCTCTTAGACTCCAATAGCTACATTCATTAAATTTTGGCGTTATCAAAGTTTGCCCAATACTCAACTTATGGGATAATTCTGGAAAATTAAAACCAGCATGTAACGACGCCTCAAGCGACAACCAAAACCTAGGATTAATCTCAATAACTTTGAATTGTTGTGCATTCTCGTCAAATCTCAAATCAATGTGTGCAATACCAGACCAATTAAGCGTTTTCATGAGCTTTTCTACCACGGAGAACAACTTGGGTTCTTGAACAAAGACATGTGCATCAGAAGGTGAAAAACCAGAGGCGTCACTAACAATACCTTTTTGAATGGTGTATGTTAAAATTTCACCTGCTTTACACAATACGCTACAATCAATATCGTACCCTTCTATATATTCTTGAATAATGTGTATTCCTAAAAAATTGTTATTTTTAAAATGGGTTTTAAGCGTATCCATGTTTTTAAAAAGATGGATATGCTTACCCCCACCATACCCTATTGTAGGCTTACTTATTACAGGAAAATTCAATGTTTCTATTTTGTTCAATTCCGCCATATTTGATACTAAGCATCCTTTAGGATATGGAATGTCGTACGCATGTAAATGCTGAGACAGTAGTGCTTTATCATTAGCGGTATCAAAATTGTCAAGCTCAGGTAATAGCATTAACTTTTTAGCCGCTTTTAATTTGCTCTTGTGTAGTATTAGTTTTCGAATACTATCCTCAGATACGGGCATAATAAAATCAATACCGTGATTTTCAACTGTATTGTCAATCGTATGAATCCAATCTTCATCATTTTCAGTTTTTGGAGAATAAGTAAAGTGATTCACAAACCTTGAAAAACGCATTGGCGTATATTTTAGATTCGAAAGCAGATATATTTTGAACTGATTTGAAGCTGCTAAACAATTGATAACAGGTGTTGCTAAAAAGCCTTGCCCATCAGGAATCAATATCGATATACAATCCTTTTTTTTCATTTTTAGCCTTTAGTTTTTTGTTTTTTCCACAGCATCGGAAGGAAAAATAATATACCTGACCAGATCATGATAACCTGTGTCATATGCATAATTTCATTATTAAAAAGAAAGCGCGTGATAAAACGGCTAAGAAAATCTAACCCAAATAGAAATATATAAAAATTACTGCTGTACATTAAAAATAGGCGAATACCGCTCCAATTAAACGCTACCTTTTCAGAAGTGCGTATTTCAAACCAATTAGATTCCAATTGGGGGCTATCATTACTCCAGATTATGTGTTTATTGAAATTTAGGTTCACCAGTACCTTTTTTAATTTCAAAAATCTGTTGTCATCTATCGTTACCAATAGCTTTTCCTTAGGCCAATTTAAAAAAATGAGTAATCCTAAGACAATATCTTCAAAAAAATGACCAAATCGATTAATCGTTAAGGTGTAGAGTAATGTATGAAAAATAAGAATAGTCCAAACTGCAATTTTTTGTGTTTTCTTATTTAATATTAATAGGGCTATGGAAAATTCAATGAACATAGAACTCCATGACAAAAGCTTTGCAAACATCATATCTGGCAGGCTTGAAGCAATAGTAATATAAGTCTGATTCTCGGAGGCATTCCGCAACCAATTGTCCATAAATTGTCCGGTCCACCAATCCATTTGAGGAGCTTTATTTATTACCGCCCCAAGATATATTAGTGCAAATTGAACATATAATAACCAAGGACTGTGCCTCCTGTCCGATACTCCTGCCAATAGAAAAAAACACCCTAATATGAACAGGTGATTTCTAAATATTGGTTTTGAAGAAAGTAAAACCAATAACGTTGTTATTCCCATTAAAAACGCCATAGTTCTCACCCTAACATTAAACAACAATAACACGCCTGCTGTCACAAACGTGACTCTGCAAACGACTTTAAAGACATTTGGAATATTGTGAAATTGGTCAAGAACTTTAATAAATGGGATATGAGGATTATCAATAGATCCAACAAAACCATACAAGCAAAGTATGATAAAAGCAAGCTTGCACAATAAAAGAATATTGGGTAGCATGGCGGTATTCGTAACTCGCAATGGAAAGAATTGTTGTGATGTAAGACTGCTTATTTTTTTGGAAATCTCCATACTTTTTCTTCATGACCATTTGTACTGTAATGCACTTGTACCTGTGCATTATCATCTATTCCATTGGTGGTCTCATACTGCCGTATTAAATCGAAAACATTATCTATTGCTCTTGGTTCCCAACCAACTGCTTGGTAATGGTACCTATTTTTTATGTCTTGCTTTGAAAGTAACTCACCATTTATTTTTATAGAAATAGCATAGTTGGTATGTTCATCATACGGAGCCCAGCAAAAATACCGTTCTGGAACAAATCGGGCATACACAATAGAACCTACTTGTAATAGAAGGAAAAGCATTCCAAGGGCATACTTAAATTTCATTCAGGTTTTATTTTGGTCGGTTTTGTAGATCAATGTAATGAAATACAGGATGTTCAACCGAAATAGATTTAAAAATTCGTTGTAACTTACAATGTCTACGACAAAATCTTTTTTTACCAATTATATTCTATAACCCAGATTAGAAAAAAGTATTTCTAACCCTGTATATACCTAGACCAAATTAAAGATGTCAAATTGCCGCTGGCAAACGCTCGATTGCTTTTTAAATTCTGAATACGCATTTAAAATTCAAACACAATTTACAGCCGCTCGCCAACGCCAAAAAAAGCAAAACTTTAGATTCTTTTGAAATACTCGTTTTATAAGAATCTGTGCGTCAATACATTCATCTAGAGATTGTCATCAGCTTGCCGCAACAGCTCAAAATTATGAAATCAACATTTTAGGAGATTCACGAACATCTCTAAATTCAATGATTGGATAAACTTGTCGTAAAATAAATTTTCTGAGCACTTGCTAACCTCCATGTGCCTAATAACTCTTCTTTAATTTCTATTTGAAATAATTTTAAGAAATTAGGTTTTTTGGCTAACCTGTAATAGGGTTCATTCAAATTTTGAAGCATCCAAGTTTAAAAATCGTACTGCATTATTGAAAAGGATATCCCGTTTTTGTTCCTCTGAAAGATAGTTTGCATTTTCAATTACCCCAATAGAAGTTTCCAATAGTTCTGGCCAAACCATTAGATCGGTGCCATATAATATTCTTTTGGCGAAGCCGGCTTGGACCAAACGCTTTAGATAGGCATGTACTTCTTCCAAAGGGTAACTCCAAATAAACCCTGCCAAGTCAACATAAACATACGCATTCGCACCCATTAGTGCGATCATTTGATCTACCATTGGGTAGCCGGCATGCATCACCCATATTTTTAATTTGGGATGTCTGGCCAGCATATCTTCCAATAAAAAAGGCTGCCCCAATGAAGCCCTATATTTAGGAGAGCTAATATTGGCCATACCGTTACCACCTGTTCCCATATGAATACCAACTGGAACACCAAGCTCTTCCGCAACACCAAAATAGGCATCCAATGACATATCGCTTGGGGACATGCCTTGGTATTGTGGGGCCACTTCGCCCATTACTTTATAGAATCCGTTAGAAAGGGAGTCTTTAAAGGCGGCCACCGTCATCTGTTCAGGATTGCTTATTCCCAACGATGGAATAATATGGTCAGGTGCGGCGCTATGCCATTTATGAATAACATCGGCATCACCACTTACCACCATGGTAATGTTCAATTCCTTATTTGCCCTTAAGATTGCTTCCTGCATTTCTTTATCGGATTTAGCAGGTTTTAAAGGGGCCACGCAATTGGTATTTATAAAGGAAGGTGCTTCTTGATTGGGTCCGCTCCCCGGCATATCCTTTAAAAACCACGGACACATTTCTGAAGAAAAATTAGGGTTAGCTTTCATGGCATGTACATGTACATCTATAATGGGAAGCCTTTTCTTAGATTCCTGTGCCGAGCCAATTTCCGTATACAGTATAAGAATTAGTAGTAATGAAAATGTTTTTAAAATAGGGTTGTTGGTTAAAGGTTTCATTTTATTTGTTTAGCGTTACAGTTGGTAATTTCTATTTTAATTTATTTTTTTAATAGATTTTTAATAATCAAGTGCCCTTAAAATCATGGACAAGGTGAAGCATGATTCTTTCATGTAGGGATTCATAATTATTTAAACAACATGGGAGCAAATTCCGATAGGTATATTCGCCAATTGGTCCATGTATGTCCTCCGGTACTTTCACGATAGGTATATTCAAAATCCTGCTTGTCCAATGCCTCGCGCATGGTTACGACACTTTCATAAAGAAAATCATCTTTTCCACAGGCAATCCAATACAATTTTGGATTAGCTTCCTTAAGGTCTAAAATCTGTTGTGCGCGTTTTGAGTGGTCCACTTCAATTCCAAATCGACTTAAATCGGCAAACCCCATACTCATCACTCCAATATAATTAAACAAATCTGGGTTGGTGAAGGAAGTATTCATGGTCTGTAATCCACCCATGCTTAAACCGGTCAGAGCACGATTATCCTTATTGGCCTTAACCTTAAAATTCGCTTCAATATATGGAATGACATCATTGACCAGACTTTTTTCAAATAACATACTGGCCATGTTGTTTCCTGATGGTTCAACATTTGGCAACTTAGGGGTTACCGTTATGGCAGAGGCTTGGGAAGGGTTTCCATTGGTCATAACCACGATCATGGGTTCGGCCTTGCCACTGTTAATGAGGTTGTCCATAATCGTTGGAGCAGCACCTAGTGTAGGCCATGCCTCTTCATCACCACCACCACCATGAAGTAAATACAACACAGGATACTCTTCAGTAGATTCATGATAACCTGGAGGGGTGTAAACGAACATGCGGCGCGTTAAATCTAGATTGGGTGAGTCATACCAAATTTGGTGTACACTTCCCTTTGGTCCCGTTTTGGCCCAATATAGGTCTGATGCCTCACCTGGAACATAAAGTAAACTTTCTGTCCTAAAAATACCGTCACGAGCTACTTTTAAATTAGAAGGATCCAACGTGGTAACACCATCTACCAAAAATGTATATCCATAAAGTTCAGATGCCAATGGACCAACTGTGGTCGTCCATACACCCATATCATCCTTAGCGAGTTCGACCGTTTGCCTGATCATACCTTGATCTCCATTTGGAACCATGGGCATCCAATTGCCCGAAAGAGTAACATTTTCGGCCTTTGGTGCTTTAATACGAAATACAACTGAATTGTCGGCTTCCAATTCGGGAGAGACCAATCGTTCCGTCTGGCCAACTTCTTGGGCGTTCATGGCCAAAGGAAGCGTAAGTAGAATTACCATTATCCTGAACAAGAGGCTAGGTATACTTTTGAAATGAAATTTAGATAAACACATAGTTTTGGTTTTAGTTACGTTTGATTAGTTGATAAAGGGTATGTTTAAAAATGTACCTCTATAATTTTATAGCTACTTCCCTTTTTGGGACACTGCTATAATTCTGTTAAAAAATTAAACTATTGAAATATAAACCCTATAAAATTATTGAGTTTTGTCAATTATTAAAGCGCAAAATAATCAATTATTTAAATAATGAATAGGTTTAAAATGTTAAAGTCTCATTTTGAGACAATAACATTTAGTGTTAGGAATATAGTAAACCTTTCTTTGGTTAGATTAACTGAATTGTCTTGACATTTATAATCACTGCGATTTAGAATAATCAACAAATCATAGTCCGCAATTTTATGGATCATATGAAGTCATCATTATGCCTAGTCTTTTTTGAAATTTCGATACTTAAAAGCTAAGGTCCCTATAGCAAGTCGATTGCTAGTGCTGTTCAATGTGCATAATTCCTAAGAAATAAGAAAGATTTCCATTTCACTCACATTACACTCCCCTCCTATCCTCCTTCGCAAAAAAGCTTAGGCGGACAAGCTAGTTGGCTCGCATAATACGTGTTTATTCATTGCTGGTTTATTGTTTTTTAAAGGTATTCATGAACCTAGAATGTAATTTGGCTAGCGCCTAATCTCATTCTTCGATTTCATTACCTTTTGAGAAGAACTTTTAAGAATAACTATTTAAAAAAGTGTAGTATTAAATACTTTGCTTTCTTAAGCAAAATGTCATAACGTCAAATAAAGAAAAGCTATTAAAATTATTAGACTATTACCTCTTAATTAAAATTAAGAGAAAGATATTTCAAAATTCTCGTATTCAATGAAAAGTCCTAATTGAAGGTCGTTTTCTTAGCAATTTTCTAGGTTTAATAATACAATCTAAAATCAAGTAATTTGCAAACATTGTA
>TARA_R110000744_G_scaffold88920_2_pt1 | contig 19938 bp, 27 predicted proteins | sample TARA_R110000744 | Tara Oceans TARA_R110000744 (sample SAMEA4398083) | marine metagenome | biome: Polar Biome; feature: [DCM] deep chlorophyll maximum layer (ENVO:01000326); material: water (ENVO:00002006), including particulate matter (ENVO:01000060) such as... | depth 36 m | reverse complement strand
GACAGAGACAGCTATGCAGTTAAACTACTGGCATAGTGTCAATGGTAGTACATCAAACAACTTTGTAGGTGGGCTGATAGATTTCTTCTGCACAAACGGCATGGTGACAGGTGACTACAGTATGTTAAAGAAAAGAAATACAAAGAACTTTGACCTGTCTACATTTGTTGATAAGGCAGGTGGTATGATTACTGGGTACAGTGAGCATAATGCATGGTGTCAGAAGTTAGCCGAGACAGAGCTGTGCTTCAGTGGTCTAGAGCCTGTGCTAGAGTCTATGATGCCTAAACGTAAGGCAGATAAGATGTTCCATTCTGTGCTGCTTGAAGCAAACACACGAGGCAATAACATGTGGGCTGTATACTCAGCTATGACGCAGTACGCTACTCACAATGACAGGTTTGAGTTTCGTAAGACAAACAATGATACTCAGGTACAGCGTCAATTCAATCGTAACCTAGAGGTAGCTAAGTGGATAGAACACCCCTCATTTAAACAATTAGCCGCATAAATTTGAAAAGGTCTTAGTAATGAATAGGAAGGGAGCGATTAATTGGAACGCATTTTATATAGAGCTTACGATGAGAATGAAAAGCTAATTTATATAGGGCAATCAACAAGATTTTCAGAGAGAATGAAACAACACATTAAAAGTTCTGAGTGGTCAGGGTTAGTAGATACGTGGAAGTTACAAAGGTTTGATACTCAAGAAAAGTTATCAACTCAAGAAAAGATAGCTATAGAAAAAGAGAAACCTTTGTATAATAAAACACATAACCTGTATTATAGACAAAATATAGAAGAGTTAAAAGCTAACAATAAAAAATTAATAGTAGTAATAAAACAAAAAGATAGAGAACTAAAAAAATATAAAGATCATAGAGACTCTTTAGTAAGAACTACAACTAAAATAAAACAACAAGATAGAGAGCTACAAGTGTATCGACAGGGGGTAATAAAACAAAAAGATAGAGAACTAAAAAAATATATAAAGGGGTTAAAATTTGAAAATAAAAAATTAACAAGCGAGTCTTTAGTAAGAAATAGAACTGAAGAAGAAAAGAAAGCTATAATCAGTGAGAATATCAAAGCAGGAATAGTTAGAGCTAGAGAGAAGGGTGTTAGATTTGGCAGACCTCCAATACCATTCGCAAAAGAACTTATTGAAGCTAAACTAGTAGAAGGTAAGAGCATCAGAGAGACTGCAAAGGAACTTAAAGTATCTATAGGAACAGTAAGTAGAATTAGGAAGGTACTAAGTGATGCAAACAGATTTAAACTATAGCGATCAGGTAAAGCTACTAAAATGGTTTGACACATGCCCAGTTCAGTATATGCGCAGGGTAAATCTACAAGGTGAAGTATGTTACTTATTCTTTAATCATAAAAAGGAAGATAAAGATGCTTGAAATAGGTATTACAATAGCATGTCTTGCACAGAATATATACTTTGAGGCACGAGATCAGCCAACAGCAGGACAGGTAGCAGTTGCTACAGTTGTACTGAATAGGGTACACGACCCTCGCTGGCCTGACACAGTATGCGGAGTGATACGAGAGGGGCCAACGTATAACTGGAAGACAACCTACCCTATTAAGGATAGATGCCAGTTTAGTTGGTACTGTGATGGTAAACCTGACGTACCACAAGATCAACGAGCATGGAGTAAGGCCGTAGCTGTAGCAGAAGAAGTATACTATTCATATGGTTTATCGGTTAATATAGTTGATGGTGCTACGTTCTACCATTCATCTTATGTTGACCCAGCATGGAATAGAGAGTACGTTATAACTATAGAAGATCACATATTTTACAAGTAGGAGACATAGACATGATAACTTTTAAAAATGAATTGCCTATTGACCATGAGCTAAGTTTAGATCATCTAGTAAAGGTGTGGTCCGTAAAGGAAGCCGAGAACGCTGACGGTCGCTGGGAAGATTACACAGAATATGTATGGTGGGGTATAGAAGAATGGATGGAAACACATTGCGAGACATGGTAACATGGAATGGGAGATAGTATATATACTAATTAGTTTCTTTATTATGTTTACATATTGAAAGGATAACACATGGGTTACTACCACAGGCTGTATAAATTACCCAAACATATACAGGAAGAATTGCATAGCAAGTTTCCTCAGCCCTTCACTATTTCTGTAATAGAGTATGGTGAACGTATAGCGGCATGGGAAATAGCAGCAGACACAAAAACATTTACAGACTTTAAAGGAGAATAGTATGCCACGATATGAAGTAGGTATAGTAATAGAGTTACCGGAAGGTGAAGCAGTAGACGAGCTAGAATATATAGTTGACATATCACACAAGATGCAGGAAGAATTAGGGCTTAAAAGCATAGGTCAACTAGTAGATCATGCCTTACGTTTTGCTAAAGAAGATTATCCACATTGCAGAGTAGAACTTGAAACAATTAAAGAGATACAATATTTACATTAACAAGGGAGATAGAAAAATGTTTAAGTATTATATGTTAATATTAGCATCATGTGTAGCAGTAGTAGCATTAGTTATTAATACGTTACCTTCAGCAGCACAAGGTGGTACTTGTAAGGACAGGAAACAGGCACTAAGATTTTTAGAAACTCTACACAAAGAAGAGATAGTATTTAGGGGCGTGTCTTCTATAGGACACATAACATTAATCCATCTCAATAGTAAAACAGGAGCGTGGACTGCCAGTATCATTCGAGTACAAGACCCTACAGTATTGTGTGGAGTAGACAGTGGTACTGATGGTGATCTATTATCTACTGGCGATGGATCAACATTAAGGAAACAGGTGTGGTAAAAAAATGAATGATGAACATAAAGGAATAACCATAGTTACAAAGACACCTTTGTACACTATAGATTGGTATATCAAATGGGTTGCAAGTATAATATTAATGGGATCAACAGTGCTTACTGCAAATAATGTATATCCATTAAACTTATACTTCCACTCGTTAGGTATAGGTGGTTGGTTAGTTGTAGGTATGCTATGGAATGATAGAGCATTGATTGTTATTAATACCTTTGCTCTTGCTACATTACTTGCTAGTATATTTAGAATACATTTACCTGTATAAATTGGAGCTACGATATGAGAGCGATACCACTACGTAAGTTAGTCAAGCTATATCTACAGTCACCAGAATTTAATCGGTTACGTGATCAAACTAAGTTAGACTATAAAAGATTTCTTAATGTCTTGACAGACACACTGGGAGATACCTCTGCCTCTGTTGTAACTAACAAAGATGCTAAGTTAGCCTATGAAGAGTGGGTTAAACGAGGTGTGCATCTAGCAAATCATGTGGCTGTTGTGTCAGGTAGGGTATACCGATATGGACAGGACATGGAGTACGTAAAGCACAACCCATTCTCTTTGGTTAATAAGATCTCTACCCCATCACGTGACGTTACATGGACAGAAGATCAGGTGCGTATATTTTTAGATGTAGCATACGGAGATTTTGTATATCGTAATGTGGGTTTAATAGTACAGATGTCCTACGAATGGTGTCAGCGAGTCGGTGATATGAGGGTGCTAGAATGGAGATGCATTGATGTAGATAAGAAACGATTAGACTTAGTACAATCTAAGCGAGGTGCAGTTGTGCACTTACCTATATCAGATAGTCTAGTAGAGATGCTGAAGGAACAGAAGAACGACTTTGACTTTCAGACATATGTAGCACCTATGCCATCGCCATATAAAGGTGAGTACAAACCATTCTCTATGGAAGGATTGTCAAAGATAGGTAGGAAGATAATGAGACAGGCTGAACTACCAGAAGAATTACGCTTGATGGATCTGCGAAGAACTGGTACAACTGAAATGGTAGAGGCAGGTGTGCCCTTGCCACAGATCATGTCAGTGACAGGTCATGCTAATCCACAGTCGGTGAAGCCTTACATAAAGAATACTTATCTTAGTGCTAACAGTGCGCTGACTGCACGACAACAGTTTAAGGAGGAATGATATGACAGAGTATTCAAAACAGTACTATGCAAACAATAAAGAAAAGATATATGAAAGTAACAAATTATACTATCAAAATAATAAAGAAAAAGTATTGGCGACATCCAAAGAGTATCGATTAAAAAATAAAGACAGGATACATGACTATAAACAAGAATATGGTAAGAAACTTCAAAACATTAATAAGCACTCAGATATACGTACAGCATTTTTAACAAGAAAAATAAGTGCAATGAAAAGTAGGCAACACTCTGTGACATTAACACCTGAAGAACTACTAGAATTAATACCTAAAGATTTAAAGTGTCCTGTATTTGGAACTAAGTTCACATACGGTACGCAACCTACCTCGTTAGATAAACAAAAGGGTATGTCTGTAGATAGAATAGATAATAGTAAAGGCTATCATAAAGATAACGTGGTAATTATTTCTTTTAAAGCTAATGCTATGAAAAATTCAGCCACACTTAAGGAGCTATACCAAGTTGCAGATTTTTATTATAAACTAGAAAAAAGGAGTGCTTAGTATGAAAGAGAGATATGTAGCAGCAGGTTTAGAGTACATTGCAGAAGATGTACATTTGTACCTATCCTTGCACGATGGTTTTAAAACTAAGTTACAAGCTGAAAGAATAGTAGATCGTCTATACGATGATGATCAAATTCTAGAATGTAAAATATTTAGTGTATCTGAACTACAAGAAGGATGTGAGGATGGTGACACAATAAAATCTGAGGATATAGTATATGGTAGTGTAATCTAGTGCTTGAATATCTCACAGGCTTAGACATCACTGATGGTAGTTCTGTACGTATGGATTGTCCTGAATGCAAAGGTCGTAATACCTTTACTGTGTCTAATGTGAGTGGGCAGCTACTGTGGAACTGCTACAAGGCAGGGTGTAGCATTAGCGGTGCTAATAAGGTTGGCATGTCTGCTAATGCCATACACGATAGGCTAAACAGAATAGTATCTGTAAAAGCTAATGACTTTGAATTGCCTATGTACATTGTGCCAGTACTCGATGCAAGCCCAGCACACAAATGGGTACGGCAATGGGGCTTAGATATAACTAAGAATAATCTTAAGTATGATGTACGAGAACATCGTATCGTGTTTCCTGTTGTTCATAAGGGCATTACAGTTGACGCTACAGGCAGAGCACTAGGCAAGCGACTACCTAAATGGAAGAGGTATGGTAATTGTAGGTTGCCATATGTTCATGGATGTGGTAAGGTAGCAGTTGTTGTAGAGGACTGCATTAGTGCCGCAGTTGTTGGAGAGGATCGATATACAGGCGTTGCGTTAATGGGAACCTCAATGTCCAACGAACAAAAGCAATACCTAGCGCAGTTCTCTACAGCTATAGTTGCGCTAGACCCAGACGCACTACAGAAAACACTAACCATAGCAAAGGAGTTACGCAGTGCAGTAGACAATGTAAAAGTCCTACGTATACAGGACGATTTAAAATACAGAAACACGAAAGATATGGACGCTCTTAATAAACTATGAAAGGATGAGCTATGGAACTTTCACTTATCAGAAGCCTTATGGAGAAACAATTCTACGAGGAACATCGGGGTTCACGTTGCCCTATGAAATTATTTAGTAAAGACATACAAAAAGTTAAGCAGGTTATAGATAAAGCTATGGAAGATTACAATCGCAGTGTCTCACCAGATGAAGTTGAGGCACTTTTTTTATCTGATAATCCTTCCATGACCACAGCACAGAAGCAAGCATACTCTGCTTTGTTTGGTCAGATTAAACAACAACAGCCTATGGGTAAGGACATAGCACAAGAAGTATTATCTAAGTTATTCCAACAGGTAATTGGTGAAGAGGTTGCTAACTTAGGTTTTGATTTTGTCAATGGCACACTAAAAAGTTTGCAGCCACTACGAAGTTTACTTGAGGTACATGGTGATAACTTTATACCTAAGTTACAGGTTCAGTGGGAAGACATGGACATGGACAGAATACTTGAAGAGGGTGATCTACAAAGCAAGTGGACATTCAATATACCTAGCCTAGCACGTAAGGTTCAGGGCGTTAATGCCGGTCAGCTTATTGAGATAGGTGCTAGATCTAATACAGGTAAAACAAGTTTCCATGCTAGTTTAGTGATGGGGCCAAATGGTTTTGCAGATCAAGGTGCAAAAGTAATTATACTTTGTAATGAGGAGACACCAACACGAGTAGGTCATAGGTATATGACATGTGCAGTAGGCACTGACGCAGATGGTATACGTAAGAATAAAGCTGTACACTTAGCTACGTACAAATCTAAGTTACATAACATTAAGTTTAAAGATAGTACCGAGAAGGACATGGCATGGGTTGAGTCAGTATGTAAGTATTACAAACCTGATATAGTCATGTTGGATATGGGTGATAAGTTTACGTCCACTGCTAACTCTGCAAGTATACATGAAGTACTAAAGCAAAATGTTATGTACGCTAGGCAGATAGCTAAGCAACAAGAGTGTGCTGTATTCTATATGTCTCAACTATCTGCTGAAGCTGAAGGTAGAACAGTACTTAATCAATCTATGATGGAGGGTTCTAAGACAGGCAAGGCAGCAGAGGCTGACCTCATGCTACTCATTGCAAGGAATCCACCTACGGATAATCAAACAGAAGAGGACAAGCAGCGACACATCAATGTTGCTAAAAATAAGTTGACAGGTTGGCATGGTATGATAACTTGTAACTTCGATTATAAGACTGCATTGTTTTCAGCATAAGGAGGTACTACATGGCAAACTTATTTACACCACCAAAGGACGCCGAAGACCACGTGTTCTTTCCATTCGGCCCAGTAATGGGATACAAAAAACTAAGCCCCGCGTTTGTAAAGAACATGAATGCATTTTATGAAGAGGAGCCAAACTTAAAAGACTACTCTGAAAGTTTAGTAGGTAAGGTCAAACAAGAATTATACTTTAGTGATCCAATGAGAGACTTGTTTGTAGATGAAGTAAAAGATTTTATAGGTAAGTATAACCAAATAGCTACAGTGCGTAACTCATATGGTAAGAACAGACTAGACACAGAGAAGTTTAATTACAGTGTACAGTTTGTGTCAGGCTGGTTAGTCAGGCAATTTGACACTGAGTATAATCCAATACATCTACATACTAGTTGTCGTATGTCCTGTGTTGGCTACCTTAAATTACCTGAAGGTATGGAGAAAGAATGGGAAGAAGATTACAAAGATCACCATCCTTCTCATGGACATATACAATTTGTTAATGGTAGTGCTGGTAACTACAGTGCTACAAACTTTATGATTAAGCCACAGGTCGGAGACTTCTATGTGTTTCCTAGTGACCTATTCCATTGTGTGTATCCTTTTTTTACTAAGGGTGAGCGCAGATCATTTAGTGCCAACTTTAATTTTGTGGAGATGCAGAAGGGAACAACTAATGAAGTTAACTCTTGATGTAGAAAACACAGTGATTAAACGTGAGGGTAAGTTACAGTTAGATCCGTTTGAGCCAGAGAACACACTCGTTATGGTGGGTATGCTCGATGATCAAGGTAACGAAACCATTGTCACGTTTGACCACAGTGAAGTAGATCCTACAGCAGGTGGGCACACTATTGTACAGAGTACGTTGGATAATGCTACAATACTTATTGGTCACAACATAGGGCATGACTTAGTGTGGCTATGGGAATCAGGCTTTAAGTATGATGGTCCTGTGTTCGACACTATGATGATGGAGTATCTTATACAGCGTGGTGTCAAGCAACCTCTGTCTTTGGAAGCATGTGCAGAACGATATGAGCTAGACACTAAGAAGCAAGACACACTCAAGGCTTATCTTAAGCAAGGTGTATCAGTACGTGACATACCCCATACTGAGTTGTCTGAGTATCTTAGTGCTGACTTACATGCAACACAGCAACTGGCGCATGAGCTACGTGTTAAGCTCACTAGCAATGACTCTGCCGGTATGTACAATGTATCGTACCTCACTAACCAGATGGTCACAGCACTGTCTAAGATATACATGAGAGGTTTTAATGTAGACGTTGCTGCACTAGAAGCAGTGCGTGTAGAGTTTGAAGAAGAACGAAAGGAGGTACTAGCATACTTAGAGACTAGAGTAAGAGATCTTATGGGAGATGTTCCTTTAAATCTCAGTAGCCCAGAGCAATTGTCAACACTAATATACAGCCGTAAGCCAGTAAATAAATCTTCGTGGGTCAACAGCTACGATCCTTACATGGCAAGGTCTGCATTTAAACAGTTGATCAGGGATCAAACTAACGTAGTATATAAGTCTTATGTAAAAAGATGCGAGGACTGCTATGGTTCTGGCAAAATTAGAAAGGAGAAAAAGAATGGCACACCCTACACTAAGATGTCGAAATGTGTCTCTTGCAGTAGCCACGGTTATCACGTTATTGCTACTGATGTTATTGGTGGTCTAAAGTTTAATGCACCTGACGCTAAGTGGGCTACAGCTAATGGGTTCTCAACTAATAGAAAGAACCTAGCTATACTAGCTAATGCTGCTAGAGGAAAGGGGCTGGTTGAATCACTAGAGTTTCTTGAGAAGGTACAGAGGTTGTCAGCACTAGACACTTACCTATCATCTTTTATTGGAGGCATAGCCAACAATGTAAAACCAGATGGTAAGTTACACGTGCGTCTAAACCAACACATGACCTCAACAGGAAGGCTTAGTGGTAAGGAACCTAATATGCAGAACATGCCACGAGGAGGTACGTTTCCGGTGAAGCGTGTGTTTATATCAAGGTTCAATCAAGGTAAGATACTTGAGGCTGACTTTGCACAGCTAGAGTTTCGGGTAGCTGCTTATCTTTCACAGGATATAGTTGCTATTAAGGAAGTGACGGAAGGCTTTGATGTACATGCATACACTGCTAGTATCATTACTAAAGCTGGACAGGTTACATCAAGACAAGATGCCAAAGCGCATACCTTTGCTCCTTTGTATGGGGCTAGTGGATATGGCAGATCTAAAGCAGAAGCTGCCTACTACACCCACTTCAATGAGAAGTACACAGGTATTGCAAAGTGGCATGACACACTTGCTAATGAAGCACTTAACACAGGCAAGATTACAACACCGTCAGGCAGGGAGTTTTCTTTTCCTGATGTACAGAGGAATGCACGTGGTAGGATCAGTTACTTTACACAGATCAAGAACTACCCTGTGCAGTCATTTGCTACAGCAGATATTGTGCCTGTAGCATTACTATGGATAGACACGTTACTTCAAGGTAAGAAGTCCTGTGTGGTCAATACAGTACATGACAGTATTGTTATTGACGTACATCCAGAAGAAGAAAGTCAAGTACTTTGTGCTATCAAAGATATTAACTATAACTTAGATAGGTATATTAAAGAAGGATTAAATGTTGATATTAATGTACCTCTGTTATTAGAGTCTAAGATAGGTAACAATTGGCTTGACATTAAGGACGTGGCGTAGTATAACTATGCTCTTTTGAAAAACTATGTGAGGAGAACACACATGACATTAACAACAGTAGACACAAACAACTATGACGAGATGGCTAAAGCAATGGGTATATCAGCAGAGGCTTCCAGTAAGAGTAAGCAGTCTAGCAATTTAGCACGATTAAGAATTGCACACTCCGCTATCATGGGAGAGACTGAACTAAAAGGTAAGAAAGTAAATATGGAAGTGGTGTCTGGTGGACATTTTAAGTTAGAGATACCAGATGGCAATACAGTTTATGCTCCGCAGATTAAGATACGTACTTTCCTACAGCGTTTTATGTATAAGAGATTTATAAAAGGCTCCGGTAACTTACCTAATCGTTTTGTTAAAACCATAATGGGAGATTCACTATATGTAGACCTTAAGGATAATGATGGAGGCTTTAACTGTGGTAAGCCTAGTGGGTGGATAAAAGACTTCAAGGCACTGCCTACTACACAGCAAGATCTAATTAGGCAGATCAAACGTACTCGTGTTGTGTTTGGTTTAGTAGATCTAGTTAATCCTATTGATTCCACTGGGTCAGAAACTAAGGTAGACTCTACTGCTTTTATATGGGAGATCGATAATCGTGATGCCTTTAAGACGTTAGGAGACACCTACAATAACTTCAATAAACAGAGGCAGTTACCTATTGCACATGAGATTAGTATTGGCACAGAAGAAAAGCCATTACCAAATGGTAGTAGCTTCTTCGTACCTAGTGTGTCTGTTGATATGCATAATGCAATACCTATATCGTCTAATGACCAAAGTACCTTCGCTAACTTTATGGAGTGGGTAGATAGTTACAATGAGTACATTGCTACTGCATGGAATGACAAGGCTAAACGTAACATGGCCCCAGATGATGCAGCACTAGTCGATGAGTTCATGGACATTGATGATGTAGCAGTAGCGTAATGAATCATCCTGCTGAACTGGCACTAGCGCAGTACATGACTGATGCAGCTAATGGTAAAGCTGTGTTGTCCAAAGCTACAATAGAACGTATTGGACAGGACGTTGTAGATGCACTAGGTCGCCAGTTTGGTGGGGGTAACAAGCGTGGTGATTTTGGCTTGAGGATGTCTAATATAGGCAGACCCTCTTGCCAACTATGGTTTCAAAAGAACCAACCTGAAAAAGCGTTACCCTTTCCCAGTACATTTGTAATGAACATGATGTTAGGAGATATAGTTGAGGCAATATTTAAAGGCTTACTTACAGAAGCAGAAGTAGAGTATGGCGATGCAGACACTGTTGTATTAGATCTACCAGAGCAAGACACAAAGATCAAAGGCACATATGATATAACTATCAATGGTGCTGTTGATGATATTAAGTCTGCATCTGATTGGTCGTATAGAAATAAGTTTAAAGACTATGCTACATTAAAAGCACACGACTCCTTTGGTTATGTAGCTCAGTTAGCTGGGTATGCTAAAGCGTCAGGTCTTAAAGCTGGTGGTTGGTGGGTAGTTAATAAAGCAAATGGTAGCTTTAAATATGTACCTGCTACTGGCCTTGACATGATGGAAGAAATGTATCATATTAATAAGACAGTAAAGACTGTAAAAGAGAATAAGTTTGAGCGTTGCTTTGACGCTGTAGACGAAACTTTTAATGGTAAGCTAACGGGAAATAAAATACTTGATACTGAATGTGGCTGGTGTTCTTTCCGCAAAACCTGTTGGCCTGAGATGAAAGAACTACCAGCATTAAAGTCACGAGCAAAGGAACCTAAAATAGTTTCCTACGTGCACATCGAAGAGGAGAGTACAGTATGAGTAAGTTCCCCGAAGACAGCTACCTTGATGCTAACCCAGACGTTAAGACTGCTGTAACCAAAGGACAATTTAAGAATGGCAAACATCACTGGGACATGTATGGAAAGGATGAGAATAGAGAAGGACTTAGCGCAACAGATAAAGAGTTCTGGAGAGGTAGACAATAAAGCATGATGAATTACTCAAGATTCGCTCATGCAAGAAAGTATGGGTACAGGTCAGGCTTAGAAAAAAAACTTTCTGATGCTCTTACTGCTCTCAAGGTTGAGTTCTCTTACGAGAGCTTGAAGATAGAGTGGGAAGACTTAGCCTACCGTACCTATACTCCAGACTTTATTCTAAACAATGGTATAATAATTGAGTCTAAAGGAATGTTCACTACTGCCGACAGGCGTAAGCATCTTATGATACATAAACAACATCCTAAGTTAGACATACGATTTATATTTGAAAACAGTAGGCGTAGGTTAAGTAAGGGAGCTAAGAGTAGCTATGGAGAATGGTGTTACAAGCATGGTTTTTTATACGATACTAGAGTAGTACCCGAAGCGTGGCTAAAAGAAAAAGGAAAGAACAAACATGGTAAATTTATAGCATTTAAAGGAACTAAAAGGAGGTTGACATGAGTAGTATTTTTGATGGTGACTTTGATCCTAATGACTTTGTGATACGACTACGACCTCGCATGGCAGATGGAGTATGGGATGGGGATGTAGATATAGGTATTATGTGGGACGGCAAGCACGAGCTAGTAGCAGATGATTTTCATAAGCTAATGCACCTAACAAAAATGGTTTGTGCCTCTGTACCTATAATGGAGTATGATGAAGAACTACGTAACGACATTAATAACTTTGTTCTAGAAACAGAAAATGATACGCAGCCAATGCCATCCCGTAGTGTAACAGAAAAAGTAACAGCACAGGTAACAGAAGTTGATGGTAACGTAATAAAATTATCTTTTAATACTAGTACGAAAGGAACAGCATAATGCAAACACTTACGATGGGCGAATTAACATTTGATATAGATTCACCAGACATGGTGAACAGTCCACCACACTACAATAAAAGTGGTGTAGAATGTATAGATGCAATACGTGCAGCTACAGACGTTGGGTACAAGTACTACTTACAGGGTACTGTAATGAAGTATCTATGGAGGTATGAGTATAAAAATAAACCACTTGAAGATCTTAAGAAAGCTAAATGGTATCTTAATAAACTAATCAAACAAACTAAAAAAAGTAAAGAGGCTGTTACTGTAAGTTCATTTACATGAGACTAAAAGTATACTTAACATTAGACATAGACAAAGAAGAGTATCCAATACCTTCTGATGGAGATGTTGCATCCGAAATAGACGATGCTCTACGTGAATACATCCATGATGTAGAAGGACTAGAAGTGTCATCATTAAAAATAAATATGGAGAGATAGCTATGCACACAAATAATTATTTAAGTTCCGATTACCAAAACTTTATTGCACTATCGCGCTATGCTAGGTGGAAGGAAGTAGATCAAAGGCGTGAGGGTTGGCTTGAGACAGTTGAAAGATACTTCAACTACCTTGAGAGCTACGTGAAAGATAAGTATGGTTACGTGATGCCAGATGATACCCATAAGAAACTAGCAGATGCAGTACAGGACTTAAATGTTATGCCTAGTATGAGAGCTTTGATGACTGCTGGTGCACCATTAGATATATGCCATGTGCCTAGCTACAACTGTTCGTACATGACAGTAGATACACCTCGTGTATTTGATGAGTGTATGTACATCCTTATGTGTGGTACAGGTGTTGGCTTCTCTGTTGAAAAGAAATACACAGAAAAGTTACCCTTTGTTAATGAGCAATTGTTTCATTCTGATACAATTATTAAAGTAGGAGACTCTCGTGTTGGATGGGCTAAGTCTCTTAAGGAACTACTAGCTATGCTATACGCTGGTCAGATACCTACATGGGATGTCAGTGAGGTACGTCCTGCTGGTGCTAGATTAAAAGTGTTTGGTGGTAGGGCATCTGGTCCTGCACCATTAGAAGATCTGTTTAACTTCTGCATTGAGAAGTTTAAAGGTGCAGTAGGACGTAGGCTAACACCATTAGAATGCCATGACATCATGTGTAAGATAGGTGAGGTGGTGGTAGTAGGTGGTGTAAGACGTAGTGCATTGATTAGCCTGTCAGATATTGATGATGATCAGATGCGTCATGCTAAGTCGGGAGATTGGTGGAACAATGAAGGACAAAGAGCACTAGCTAATAACAGTGTAGCCTATGGTAATAAGCCTGATATGGGAACATTCATGCGAGAGTGGACAGCATTGTACGAAAGTCAATCTGGTGAGCGTGGTATATTCAACAGGCAGTCAGCATTGAAGCAAGCATCTAAAACAGGTAGAAGAAATGGCGATCATGTCTTTGGTTGTAACCCATGCTCTGAGATTATACTAAGACCATTTCAGTTCTGTAACCTATCGGAAGTAGTCGCACGTAATACTGATACACTTAAGACACTTAAAGAGAAAGTAAAGTTAGCTACTATATTAGGTACATTACAATCTACATTAACTGATTTTAAATACTTACGTAAGATATGGAGAATAAACACAGAGGAAGAAAGACTACTGGGTGTATCCCTTACTGGTATCATGGACTGCCCATTGCTGAATGGTACACATCAGAGCCTCAGTCTTCCTGATGTACTAGAGGAACTAAAGCAAGTAGCTGTTGATACTAATAGGGAGATAGCAGAAGCAATAGGCATTAACATGTCAGTAGCTATTACCTGTGTTAAGCCATCAGGCACTGTGTCACAGCTAGTAGACAGTGCTAGTGGCATTCATGCAAGGCATAGCCCATACTACATCAGGACAGTACGTGCTGATAACAAAGACCCTATGACACAGTTCATGGTTGATATGGGTATACCTAATGAGCCTGACGTTACTAAGCCATTGGACACTACAGTGTTTAGCTTTCCTACTGTTGCACCTACAGGTGCTGTGACACGTAATGACATGACAGCTATAGAGCAATTAAATTTGTGGCTAACCTATCAAACACACTGGTGCGAACACAAACCATCTGTTACAATATCAGTTAGGCAGAATGAATGGATGGAAGTAGGAGCATGGGTATACGAAAACTTTGATGATCTATCAGGTATTAGTTTCCTACCTTACAGTGAGCATGTGTACAAACAAGCTCCGTATCAAGAGGTAGACAAGGATACATGCATGGAGATGGTTAAGCGTATGCCTAGTAGAATAGATTGGAGTAAGCTATCCGACTATGAAAAGGAAGATGGCACATCAGGCGGCAGGGAACTAGCCTGTTCAGCAGGAGTGTGTGAAGTTGTTGATTTAACTAATTAAGGAGTACAGAACATGATTACAGTAGACATAACAGACGATATGGTAGTACAAGCTAGACACAAGATGTTAGAGATGGGCTTATTACATCAGTCCATCTTGAATGGTGGGGGTACACTAGCAGGATTTGTAGGGGAGCAGGTAGCTCTGAAAGTAATGGGAGGTAAGTGGCTTAACACTTACGACTATGACATCATGTTAGGTAATGGAAAAGTAGTAGATGTAAAGACAAAGCAGACTAGCGTAGCTCCTATGCCACACTACGAGTGTTCTGTAACAGCAAAAAATACCATGCAGAAGTGTGACATGTACGCCTTTGTACGTGTTAAGAAAGATCTCAGTACTGCATGGTTTTTAGGAAGTAAAGATAAAACAGAATACTTTAAAGAAGCTACACTAAAAAGAAAAGGTGAGACAGATGGTGATAATAATTTTGTTGTTAGGGCTGATTGTTATAACATGGCGATCACTGAATTAGATCAACCGAGTTAACAAGGAGAAGTAGTATGCGTAGAGGACTAACTAAACATGATGCACCACTAAAGATACAGTGGCGTAGAGGTTATGATGCTTTTTATAGAGGGGCAAAGTATACTAACCCATACAAAGAAAACTCTATGCAGTCTAGAGAGTGGGAACGTGGTTATAATAAGGCTTACTTTGAAACAAAAAGAAAGGTCACGCATGAAGAACAACATCGAACAGTCAGCAGTTAACTGGTTAAAGGAGAGATATGCAATGTTAGATTTCAATGACTATCAAAAGATCGCTCAGACAACAGCTATATATCCAAAGGAATATAAGATTACATATCCAGCATTAGGGTTGGTTGGTGAGGCAGGTGAGGTAGCTAATAAGGTAAAGAAACTTATTAGAGATGGTGAAGATACCATGCCTCACGATTGGAAGGAACAACTAGCAGCAGAGATAGGTGACGTACTGTGGTACTGTGCAGCACTAGCCTCAGATCTTGACATGTCGTTAGGTGTCATAGCTCGTCAGAATAAAGATAAGCTAGAAGCTAGACTAAAGAAAGGTACGATACAGGGTAGTGGGGATAAGCGTTAGTTACTTATCATAGACCTACCCAAAGCTGCTGCGGTAGCAAGATGATCTACATCAGGTTCTATTCTCTGCTGTTCTAAAACTGGCTTACCATACATAGTTTTATATATATCATCTGCTAGTGCACGGCTTCGCCTACCTGTTTTCATCCATTCACCTCTACTAAAAGGAGTTGGTCCTGATCCACCCTGTATTTCACGTGCAGCTACTTGCCCTAAAGATTTAGCTACCTGATTTAATCCATTGAGTCTTTTACGTATTTCATTTTCCTGCTGTGGCCTACTGAGTTTCTTATACACCCCAGACTCTACAAGCCTACCTAATTCGCTTTCTACAAACGGACCTAAATATTTATTAACATGTCCAGCAGCAATCTTATCGCCAGTGTTTACAGTAAGTGTGTACGCTTTCATACCATGCTTCTCTAATTCTTTTTCAATAGAGTTAAATCTTTCACGTGTAGTTGTACCAAAGAAAGCTCTCATTAGTGCGTCTTGTCTATACCTATAATCTGCTCTAGTTGTTTGTTCTTTAGGAGGCAGAGATTGTTTTAGTATGGGTATTCTATACGTATATCTATTTAAGGTTGCATCACCTACGCGTTCAAAGAAACCCTCTCCCTCTACCTGTGCAGGATCTCTCTGCATTGCTTCTTGATCATCAAAGAAGGACAGAACATCTGATAGAAAACCTAACCCAGTTAGGGGTCTTCCTGTTACTTCACCTAGATAATTACCAACCCTATCTGCTATTTTCTCATTAGCTATTTTATCTGTACTACCTCCAGATACACCATCTACAATTAACTTAACTATTGCTTCAGATGTACCTGAATAATCCCCTGTTCTATACCTTACACCTGTGTAATCTTTTGCAAACTGTATAAAATCCACTCCAGAACTTAGTGACACACCATCATCATTATTTCTAATCATCTTGTGTATCATCTTACCTAAAGCTAGGTGCGCTCCGATAGGCCAGAATCTTTGCATGTCATACTGTCTACCATCATCAGCTTTGATTACAGTTGGGGGTAAATCACCATCACCCTGTTTATACATAGACTCTGCATATTTAACTGATGCAAGTAACAGACCTGAACCTACTATAGCTTTCCCTAAACGATCTCTTGCGTACTGCCTGTCAGCAGGTGTTGTCGCATCTAGCATTTCATCGCCCTGTTTTTTTAACATCTTATTAACCATCATGGTAACAGCGTTCTTAGTTCCTTTAGCACCTTTCATAAACCCCCTAGTAGAAGGGATAAAACCAGCAGGGCTGTATGCTAACTGGTGCGCTATAGCATTAACTGTAAATCTTGCATACGGGAATGCACCTGTCCCAATGCCGGGAACAAAAGGTAAAGCCTCTACTAAACGAACAGCACCTTCCCCAGCCCCTTCTAAAAACCCACCGCCCTGTTTCCAACTACGGGGCATAGAGGCAAATGTACCTTGCATAGCGTCACGTGCACTAGCTTTTAGTACATCAGTAGTTAGCTCTGCTTCTCTAGCTACAACCTCATCAAAACTAACACCTGTACGTCTTAACTTTTTATCTACTGAAGCTGCAAAGATTGCTCGTCTACCATATATATCTACTACCATGTTTAAATGGTTTGCTAATGTAGAAAACTTACTTAGTCCTGAATTGGTATCAAAGCCACTCATTGATCTGTCTATAGTCCTAGCTATATTAGGATTGTGCTTAAGTAAATACTCTGTCATCTCCTGCGCTAGTTGTGGATTGTCTAAAAATAGAAAGGGTGCAAATGTATCTTTAGTCATGTTACTAAAACCATTAAGCACACCTTTAGCAGATGCCTGACCTGTAGCAATACTCTTAGCAGATCTACCTAAGTGATATAGTGTTGTTTCAAAAGCATTAGCAGCAGCTTGATATGTCTGTGTACCCATCAGAGAAGCTAAGTTAGCAGCCGTAGTACCTAACTGTACAACTGCTAATGCCCTACCTTCACGATCTAATCTTTTTATTCCTTCATACAGCCAGCTATTATATTGTGTTCTGGCTGGGTTATTTGATAATTGATCTAGTGATTTAGCAAAATCCTCATTGATAAGTTTTCCATCTGCACCCTTTTTATTTCTCCATGCTTCTATCCGCTTACCCAAAGGACCGAGCATACCTATAGCTCTACCACTTTCAGACCACGATACAGCAGTCATTGCTTCAAAGGACTCTACATCTATTCCTGCTTTTGCTAGAGCTTTGTCTAATAAATCAGGATCTAATTCTCTAGCAGTAGATGTTTTAGTAATAGTTCTAACCATCTCATTTACTTTTAACTTTGAGAACTGATCTACAGACATACCCAGATCATTAGCTAGTTTATTTATCTCACCTCTAACTTCATAGTCTTTAAATATAGTTTCGGCTACATTAGTTATTCTAGCTAGTACTTCATTCTTTACTTTAACATCTAGCAAATTTAAATTTTCTGCATTGCCTAAATCATCTAGTAGCTTTTTACCATCTATAGGATTTACTAATGTATTAGATAATTGTTCTACATCAAACAGTTCACCCTGACCAGTTTGTTTTCTTTCTACATTTTCTATTATTAAGTCAGACTGCTCTGTATTTTGTTTAGAGTCTTCTTTTATCTTACTTGCTTTTTCTGCTCTTAACTTTTTTTGATACGCTAATCTCTCACTTAAATCTGCAAACTCTGCTTTCTGAACAGATCCATATCCTACCGCACCAAAGATACCACCTGTTACCCCTGCGATAGCAGTAGTTGTAGGATCTATTTCCCTATCTTCAGAATCTAAGTTAGCCTGTTGTAATGTTTGTAAGCCTACAGATCTAGTAGCCTCTCCTGCTCCTTCTACAGTAGCACCTATCTTCGCACCACGAACAAGTCCTACAGACTTAGCTTTTTCTAATGCTGCTTTCCTACCTTGAGTTGCTAGTGTTTTCTTTACTATTTCTACTGCACTTTTAGAAAAGAACTTGCCGACAAGACCTGTGAGTAGTACAACAGGATCAGTAACATTATACCATAGAAAGTCTATCAGTGCAGACTTAGTATCTCCACCTCCCTTTTCAAAGAAAGCAGGTACATTATTCTCTACGTCTATAAATAAATCTACAAAATTATCTCGCTTTTCTACTGAAGCAGTACGTAACCAATCTAATTCCGATCCTAAATTAATAAGGTTAGATTCCATAGCACGTTTTGTAGTCAGGAATCTTTCAAGGTATTCTGTATTAGTTTGGTTCTCCTGTTGTCTTCCTTCTTTTCCATATCGGGCTTCAAAATGTTTACGTAACATATCCATACGATTAGTATCAGCAGACCATTCAGCCACAGATATTTTTCTTTCTTCATCTGGTTCTGCTTTTAATTCCATGCCAGCCATAAGACTACGAGGTTGTGCTCTTTCTTTTATAGCCTGTGGAGGTAAGTCCCTTCCTGCTCTAGATACATATTCAGGAGGGTCAATGTCTAATTCATCCTGACCTAACTCTTCCTGTGCCTGTACATTTTCTTCTTGTTTCCGCACAGCATTTAAATCTATATCTATGATTTCATCATCGTCTTCCTCTGGACTAGATGATAAATCTATATCTATGATTTCATCAATAGGTTCAGCTTCTAAAGACATTATATAATCCTAATCATTCTACAGGTCCACTATCTGCTACATCCATATTAATAATCCTATTTAAAATATTCATAGCATCCTCTTTAGTATATTCAATAGGAGGATTATGTTTTTTACCCGACCCTTGAATACTAGATATTAATTTATTTATGTTTCCCTTCTCTATAAATCCTTGCCAATTTTTTATAGCGGCGGGATTTTTTTCAAAGTTAAATAAAAATATATCGGCTTCCTTTATTTTAACCGCTGCCGTCTTGTTCGTTATAGTACCTGCTACTGTACCTGTACCTGCTACTGTACCTGCACTCGTACCCGCTTCTACTCCACTAATCATCGCCAGCTCTTTGTCCAATCTTTGAATCCTTTTAGCATAACCATCTACTAACTGCTGACCCAAAGTATCTGTCCCTCCTTTTCTAGCCATTTTAATATAATTCATATAGATGTCTCTTTCTTCCTGCTTACCCATCAAGGCAAGTTCATCCTTATTTTTCGTTACGTATCTATTAGTCTTAGGGTCATAAACATCATTCGGTATTACAATCTTGCCTTGATTTATACCTAGTCTTTTATTCATATTACCAATGTCATATTTTAAAC
>TARA_R110000744_G_scaffold107699_2_pt1 | contig 19948 bp, 18 predicted proteins | sample TARA_R110000744 | Tara Oceans TARA_R110000744 (sample SAMEA4398083) | marine metagenome | biome: Polar Biome; feature: [DCM] deep chlorophyll maximum layer (ENVO:01000326); material: water (ENVO:00002006), including particulate matter (ENVO:01000060) such as... | depth 36 m | reverse complement strand
TTAATAATACTTCACCTTGGCTCGGTGTCGGTATTTCGGTATTAATAAGGTTAAAGTTCTCGGCTGTTGGCGCGCCTACAGGACGAGAAGCTAAAGTAAATTGACGGTTTTGCTGCCAATTTTGTTTTAATGTAGAAGTGGTATCGGCATTATTAACTATGTTAGCGGTCATTATATTGTCCTAACTAAATATCATGAGTATTAGAGATAACATAGCCAAATATCTATCCAGATAATTGGCTATGTGGATTTTGTTGTAACGACTTTAGGTATTAGCTTAATTTTTTAATTAAACGTGCAGCCGCTTCGCTTGAACTCGCTGGGTTTTGGCCACTGATAATACCGCTATCTTCAACAACGAATGATGACCAGTCGTCACCTTTTTGGTAGTTTGCGCCTTGCTTAATTAGCTCATCTTCAAGTAAAAATGGCACGATATCCGTTAACTGCACAGCTGCTTCTTCACTGTTAGTAAAGCCAGCCATTTTTTTACCTTTAACGATTGGGTTGCCATTTTTGTCTTTAACATTAAGCAATACTGACGTTGAATGACAAACTACAGCTACTGGCTTATTTTGTTCGATGAAAGCTGAGATCAAAGCAATAGAGTCTTGATCATGAGTTAAATCCCACATTGGGCCGTGTCCACCAGGATAAAATACAGCGGCATAATCATTCGCATCAACAAGATTTAACTTGGTTGTGGTCGCCAATACTTGTTGATTTTCTTTATCTTGCTCAAAACGGCGAGTAGCATCTGTTTGAAAGTCAACTTCTGCGCTTTTTGGATCTAGCGGTGGTTGTCCTCCTAAAGGTGAGGCTAATGTTACAGAGTAACCCGCGTCAATTAGCTGATAATAAGGGGCAGCAAACTCTTCTAACCAGAAGCCAGTTTTCTCACCTGTGTCACCTAATTTATCATGCGAAGTTAATACCATTAATACTTTATTTGTATTTGTTGCAGTCATTTTAATTATCCTTTGCTGTTAAATCAGCGACTTGTTTTTAAAAGTAAAAGTTGATGAAAATACTTTTTTGAAAATGAATATAATGAAGTAACAGAATTACGTTCTTCAATCTATGTACAAAGTATATGCTCAATTGTTTTTAATACAATGCAGAGTAATTTGATATCTTTGTTTTAATTATTGATACAATAACTAGGAGTATATTCTTTATTATCAAATTTGTTATTACAGGGGATTAAATGGATATTTCTTTTGAACAGTTGAAGAGCATGGTGGTTTTTTCACATGTGGTTGAACAAGGAAATTTTAGTGCGGCAGCAAAGCATATAGGGCTTTCAAGAGCCGTAGTAAGCTACCATATAAAAAAACTAGAACAACAACTTGGCGTTACACTATTAAACCGTTCAACGCGCTCAATTGCCCTTACACAAGCGGGTAGTGATTATTATCAAAGGTGTCGTATCATTGCACAACAAGCGAGTGCCGCGAATCAACAAATTGAAAACGTTAAAAATGAACCCGAAGGACTGCTTAAAATTACCTGTCCAGTAAGCGTAGGCTTGCATACTATTGTTCCTGCTTTGGACAAATTTCGAAATATTTATCCAAAGATCGAGCTTGATATTATGTTAACCGATGAAGTAGTCAATATTGTAAAAGAAGGTATTGATTTAGCGATTAGAGGCGCACCATTATCTGACTCAGGTTTACAAGCAAGAAAGCTTGCTGTTTTATCTACTTGTATTTGCGGATCTCCAGAGTACTTTAAACAACATGGGCGTCCGAATAAACCAAGTGAATTAAGTCAACATAATTGGGTAGTCTACAAACTTACCAGTAATAAATTAGCACTTGAAAAGTCAGGACGAACATATACAGTTGATATTAAAGGTACAATAAAAACTAATAATGCCACGGCAAGAACCGCTTTTGTTGAAGGGGGTCATGGCTTAGGTCGAGTGCCAACCTATGATGCTTGGCCAAAAATTAAAGCAGGACGATTACAAACTGTTTTAGACGATTACCAGCTTAAAGCCATCGATGTTTATGGCGTTTTTCCGCCAGGGGCTGCAACATCAAAAAAATTACGATTGTTAATTGATTTTCTTAAACAATTTTTTGATCATCAACAGGCAAAATTAGTCACTCAATACCCTTAAGGTCAGTTTATTTATATGCCAACGCAGCACAAGTTCGGTTATCAAAGTCGCTGCGCGGTTAACGCTAAAATATTTTCTTGAGCCTGTACTAAATTATTACTCACGCCTTGTTGATGCATAATGGCTGTTTGTAATGCTACATGGGCGACAGCATTGTTTTGCTCGGCAATCATAATATTAGACTTTCCTGCGATCATGGCCTGTACTGCACCCACGCCAAGTTTTGTTGCTAAAATTCTATCTTTGGCAACTGGTGAGCCGCCACGCTGGATATGACCGAGTATACAGGCAGTACAATCAATATTAGCGAGTGTTTGCAACTGTTGTGCTAGTGCAGTAGCTCCGCCTTGCCATAAATTTTCTGCCAGCACGATAATATAGCTAGCATGCCTATTGGCTTGAGCGAGCTTTATTTCTTTTGCTAAGGCGAGTAACTTTTCTTGTTCACTGGCGGTTTGATTTTTTGTGGCAAAGTTTTCAAATGAAATGATTTGTTCTGCCGCGCAAGCAATTCCGACATTATAAGTAATATGGCCGCTATTTCGTCCCATTAATTCAACAATGAAAATTCGTTCAAACGCTTCTGCGGTATCGCGTATTTTATCTATCGCCTCTATAGCGGTATTGATCGCTGTTGAAAAACCTATGCTAAAGTCACTACCATCAATATCATTGTCAATGGTACCTGGGATACCGATCACTTGACCAGACCACTGCTTTTGTAAAGCAAGTAAACCTGTAAATGAGCCATCACCACCAATCACAATTAAACCATCTATTTTCTCCTTCATTAAGGTACTCGTTGCTTGTGCTATACCTAATGATGTTTTCATGGTTGGGCAACGAGCACTTTTTAAAATAGTACCGCCTTTATGGATAATGTGCGCGACAGCTTTATCGCTCAATAATACGGATTCGTCATCAATCAAACCATTAAAGCCCGCGTAAAAGCCAAATACGGCTATTTTGTAATGGTGTGCTGCAATAACTATCGCTCTTATGGCTGCGTTCATCCCCGGTGCATCACCGCCACTGGTTAAAATACCTATGTGTTTAATTGTCATAATTTTAGTCATCCGAGTAGTTAGTCACAGTTATTTATCTTGAACGTTTGCTAAAGCGAAGTGCCATTAAGCTAAGGTGAAAGAGTTTTGTATTAATCTAAGCTTAGTTTATTCTAAGCCAGTCATTGTTAGTTATATACTTGGGCTTGGGCTATTTGAAGATCTGGGTTTCAACCTACTGAACAAGAATGGGTACACCGTTTATGACTCTAGATTGAACTGCAGTATCTAAGCTGTGCCTTATCTATAAATCTTTTAATACCGCTAAAGGGTACAGACAATAATTTAATTGGTAAAACAGGAGGGTAAATGATAAAAATAAAACAGATACTGCTTTGTATGGTACTCTCTGCGCTGCTTTCTGGTTGTAGCTTCCGATTTGTCTACAACCATTTAGATTGGTGGACTAATTGGTATCTTGATGATTATGTCACGCTGAATGAGCAGCAACAGCAAAACTTTGATCATGAGTTTGAGCAATTGCATTTATGGCATAGAACAACGCAGTTACCTGTTTATGTGCAGCAGCTTAAAAGCCTTAAAATTGCGATTAATGAAGAACTAAACGAGCAACAAGTCACCGATAACTTAGCGAAGTTTATTCAACATTGGCAAAACTTCTTAATGGCCGCAGAGCCTAGATTACAACTGCTAGCTTTTAATTTATCTACCGAGCAAAAACAGCAGTTATTACTAGCATTACAAGAAGCTAATCAAGAAAATATTGATGATATCGAAGATCTTTCTCAGCAAGAGTGGCGAGAAGAGCGAAGCGATGACCAAAAAGATCAACTTAAATCCTGGTTTGGTAAGCTAACAGCTGATCAAAAATCGCAAGTTACATTGATGAGTAAAAACTTTCAGCGCTCACTTTTATCTCGTATGGTTTATCGTCAACGTTGGACACATCAATTCGGAGAGCTTTTAAATGGCGAATTACCTGATCATCAATTTAAGTTTGAATTTTATCGTTTATTTGTAAATGGCCGTGCTTTAAGAGACGAAAAATTAAATGCAATTTCAGCTAATAATAATCAAGTGTTTGCGAAAATTTTCGTTTATATGGTAAATACTGCCAATGACAAACAACGTAAGCGGATTAATAAAAAAATTGATAAAGTGATCGGTGATTTAGAGTACTTAATTAATAATGATTAATCAACTTGGTATAATACAACTTTGACTTATTAAAGGCCGTAATTTCTAATTTTAACTATTGATAATTATAAGGTAGTTAGTAAGGTGGTTTTAAGGTAATTAGCCAGCGCCGTTTAAATGTTCAATTGAGATCAGAGCTTAAACTTTTTTATAATGGATTTTAGAAATATTAAAACAAAAAAATAGGCAGCTATATAGCTACCTATTTATATTTAACTTTCGTTTGTTATGAAGTTATAGCAAACGGGCTACTATTTAACGAATTTAAGCAAAATGCTTTTTAGTCAAAGTTAGTACTTTTAATGTGTTGGTTGCGCCAACAGTTTCCATTAAATCACCGTGCGTTAAAATAACTTTGTCTCCAGCAACTAATTCTGAACCTTTAACAACAGCAGATAAAACGTCTTGTGCCATTTTTTCAGCATTTACAGCATCTGTAGAGTCAAATGCAACCGGGTAAACACCACGATAAATAGCAGTTTTAGTTAACGTTTTAGGATGACGAGATAATGAATAAATCGGTAAGCCTGAAGAAATACGCGACATAATCTGTGTAGTATGGCCAGATTCAGTCAAGGCAATAATGGCTTTAACACCGTCTAAATGATTTGCTGCATACATAGCTGACATAGCAATAGTTTCTGATACTTCAGTAAACGTTGTTTCAACGCGATGCTTTGAAGTAGTCACTGAACTTTCTTTCTCAGCACCAATACAAACGCTAGCCATCGCTTTAACTGTTTCAATCGGATATTTACCGGCAGCTGTTTCAGCTGAAAGCATCACGGCATCTGTACCATCTAGTACGGCATTTGCAACATCCATAACTTCAGCACGCGTTGGCATTGGCTGCTCAATCATGGTTTCCATCATTTGTGTTGCAGTAATAACTACGCGGTTTAACTGGCGACTACGGGCAATAATATGTTTTTGTTTACCGACTAATGCTGCATCTCCAATTTCAACACCTAAATCGCCACGGGCAACCATGACAACGTCAGACGCGAGAATAATACCATCCAATACATCGTTGTCGTTTACTGCTTCAGCACGTTCTATTTTAGACACTAAGCGAGCGTCACAGCCGGCTTCTTGCGCCAATAAGCGCGCTTCACGCATGTCAGCAGCGTCACGTGGGAAGGAAACGGCTAAGAAATCAACATTAATTTTTGCTGCCAGTTTAATATCTTCTTTATCTTTAGCAGTAAGAGCAGGGGCAGTAAGACCACCACCTTGGCGGTTAATGCCTTTGTTGTTTGATAATGGACCACCAACCGTAACTTCAGTAAAAACTGATTGTCCCTTGGTTTCAAGCACACGTAATTGCACACGACCATCATCAAGTAACAAAATATCACCAGGGATAACATCTTGTGGTAGTTTTTTGTAATCAATGCCCACTTTTTCCTGACAACCTTCACCTTTTTCTAATGCAGCGTCTAATTCAAACTTATCGCCGATGGCTAATTTAATTGGGCCATTTTTAAACGTAGATACACGAATTTTAGGTCCTTGTAAGTCACCTAATATACCGACGTAAATACCAAGTTCTTTCGATAACTCACGTACTGTGTTTGCGCGGTCAATATGATCTTGTGGAATACCGTGAGAGAAATTCAGTCTAACAACGTTTACACCTGCAGCTAATACTTGTTTTAATACTGATCTATCGTCAGTTGCCGGACCTAACGTCGCGACAATTTTGGTTCTTCTAGGCATCGTAATCCTTAAATTTATCTATTTTCTATGTGTTTTACAGCGGTTGGTTATTCACCAGTCGCAACTAATTAGTCTTTACGTTCAAAGCGTGAGCTACGTAAACTATCTTTAACTTTCTTCAAGTTGTCTCTGAATTTTGTGCCACGGCGTAACGTAAACCCTGTTGCTAAACAATCAATTAAGGTCAACTGCGCAATGCGCGATGCCATCGGCATATATAAATCTGTATCTTCTGCAACATCTACTGATAAGACAAAGTTACATTCTTTCGCCAGTGGAGTGCCGGCGGTTGTTATACCTATTACAGTCGCGTCGTTTTCACGTGCTAAACTTGCTACATCAACCAAAGATTTTGTTCTACCCGTGTGTGAAATAACAACAACAACATCACCTTGTCGACTATTTATAGCACTCATACGTTGCATTAAGATGTCATCGAAATAAACCACGGGGACGTTAAAACGAAAAAATTTATTTTGTGCGTCGTGTGCAACAACAGCAGAAGCACCTAAGCCGAAAAAAGAAATTTTATTGGCTTGAGTTAAAAGGTCTACTGAGCGATTGATGGTTGCCGTGTCTAAACTCTTACGGGCTAATTCGAGATTAGCCATGGTTGATTCGAAAATTTTTGAAGTATATTCTTCAGCCGAATCATTTTCGTCTACATGGCGATTAACATAAGGTGTACCATTGGCAAGACTTTGCGCTAAATGGAGTTTAAAGTCAGGATAACCTTTAGTGTCAAGTCGACGACAAAAACGGTTAACTGTTGGTTCACTTATATTAGCTTGTTTTGCCAAGGCGGCAATACTGGCATGTATAACAGTACCCGGTGATGATAATATAACTTCTGCCACTTTACGTTCAGATTTACTGAAAGTATCTAACTCGTTGGCGATTTTTTCTAATATATTCATTACGTTTTAGCCTTAGCGCGTTACTTGGTTGGTACATATTTGGTTTTTTATTGACCAAATCAAGAGTAGCTGTAATTTAATTTCTGCCTTTAGAACAGAAAATATGAAAATTTATTTCATATTTTAGGCTAATATAAAGCAAAAGTAGTGAATTTTGCAAACCTTTAATCTTTTTTGTTGAAAAGTAGCCTTGAAGTCGCTATTTTTAAATGAAATGCAAATAATGTAATAATATTACAGAAAGTGCTTTACTGCTGACGCTATAGCAGATAAATTAGCTTTAAATGTAGTTTAGTTACAGTAAAATATATAATTGAGAATACATGCTATGAAAAACATAGATTACCCTTTAGCAAGTGAAATTGTTATTTTTGGTGCGCTGGGAGACTTGTCTCGTCGCAAACTTTTACCTTCTTTATATCAATTAGAACTTGCGGGATTGTTGAGTGATGACACTCGTATTATTGCTGTTGCTCGAAACGAACTTACACTTGATGAATTTACTAAACAAATAGATGAAAGCTTAAAGGAATTCATTTCTGAAGATTTAGATGCTGCAACGGTAACGAAATTTTTATCGAGACTGGTTTATCAACAACTCGATTTTAAAGATATTAGAGCCTATAGCGAACTTGCTAAAACCCTATCGTCAGTAGAGGGCGCGCGCGTCTACTATTACTCAACACCACCTGCTATTTTTGGTGATATTAGTGAAGGCTTAAAATCAGCCAAGTTAATTGAGGCTGCTGACCGAGTGGTGATGGAAAAGCCTATCGGACATTGCTTAGAATCATCAAAAGTCATTAACGATCAAGTATCTCGCTACTTTAAAGAAAAACAAATTTATCGAATTGATCATTACTTAGGTAAAGAAACTGTTTTAAACCTGTTAGTGTTACGTTTTGCTAATAGTTTATTCACCAACAACTGGGATCGTAACTGTATCGATCATGTGCAAATAACTGTTGCAGAGTGTGTTGGTATTGAAGGGCGTTGGGGCTTTTACGATGAAGCAGGCCAAATGCGCGATATGGTACAAAACCATTTGTTACAAGTGCTTTCACTACTCGCTATGGAACCTCCAGCAGACCTAAGTGCTGATAGTATTCGAGATGAAAAATTAAAAGTTATAAAAGCGCTTAAGCCTATTACCCTTCAGAACGTTAAAGAAAAAACGGTACGTGGCCAATATGCCGATGGTTATTTAAATGGTGTTGCCGTGCCTGGTTATTTGAATGAAGAGGGCGCTAAAGCCAATAGTACAACGGAAACTTTTGTCGCAATTAAGGCTGAAATAGACAACTGGCGTTGGGCAGGTGTTCCATTTTACTTGCGTACAGGTAAACGTATGCCACAAAAGCATAGTGAAATAGTCGTACATTTTAAGCAGCAAGCTCATAATATATTTAAAGAAAGTTATGCGGAATTACCATCAAATAAATTAACTATTCGTTTACAACCAGACGAAGGTGTTGAGCTTGAAATGATGAATAAAATTCCTGGCATTGCGTCACAAATGCAGATCCATGAAAACAAGTTAGATTTAAGTTTTTCAAAAACTTATGACAACCAGCGTGTTGTAGGTGCTTATGAACGCTTATTACTTGAAGTGATTAAAGGCGATCAATCATTATTCGTTCGTCGTGATGAAGTAGAAGCAGCATGGAAGTGGGCTGACAGTATTATTGAAGCATGGCAATCAACTAATAGTGCACCTAAACCTTATGCCGCAGGTTCATGGGGACCTGTTTCATCAATTTCTTTAATTGCGCGTGATGACCGCCAGTGGGTAGAGTAATGTTTAAAATTAATGAATTCGAACAACGTCAATTATTAGACGAATCATTGGCAGATAAAGTCGCTGAACTATTAACTGCTGCTGTTGAAAGCAAAGGTAAAGCGAGCATTGCTGTTTCGGGTGGTTCAACACCTAAAGGTTTTTTTGAAGCTTTGTCGAAAAAGAAATTAGCATGGCAAGCGATTACCATTACTTTAGCGGATGAACGCTGGGTTGATATTAAATCTAGCGATAGTAATACCAAGCTAGTACATGAAAATCTATTACAAAATGAAGCGGTAAATGCTAATTTTTTTCATCTAAAGCAGGGGGATATTCTTAGTGAAGATACTTTAGCTGATTTAAACCTAGCAGCAAATCAGCAGTTACTACCTTTAGATGTACTAATTTTAGGTATGGGTGAAGATGGCCATACCGCTTCGTTATTCCCATGCAGTGATGAAATAACCCAGTGTCTTGCTCAAGATAGTGATGCACTGATAAAAGTTACACCAAAAACGGCGCCATACCAGCGAATCAGTTTTAGCTTTGCAGCTTTAGCGCAAAGCAAGCATACTTTTTTACACATAAGCGGTGCGAGTAAAAAGCAAGTGTTAGCAACAGCTATTGCCGGACAAGATTGTCGAGAAATGCCGATCAGAGCATTTTTACAAGCGCCAGACGTTAATACACAAATTTATTGGGCACTATAATTATGACTAAAATTTCTATGAATAAAAATATTTTACGCATCACACAACGCATTATTGACAGAAGTAAAGCAAGCCGTGCAGCTTACCTTGATAAAATAGCGGGTGAAAAATCAACGACAGTGCATCGCGCTAGCTTATCTTGCGGTAACTTAGCTCATGGTTTTGCCGCTTGTGGTTCAGATGACAAAAATACATTACGTGGTGTTAATCACTCTGATGTTGCCATTGTTTCTGCTTACAATGATATGCTTTCAGCGCATCAACCATACCAAACGTATCCTGAAATTATTAAAGCAGCAGTTAAAGAGACCGGTGGTGTAGCGCAATTTGCTGGTGGTGTGCCGGCAATGTGTGACGGTGTTACCCAAGGACAACCAGGCATGGATTTAAGTCTGATGAGCCGTGATGTTATTGCGATGTCGACGGCTGTTGCTCTGTCGCATAACATGTTTGACGGTGCATTAATGCTAGGCATTTGCGATAAAATAGTCCCTGGCTTGATGATCGCCAGTATGACCTTCGGCCATTTACCAACAGTTTTTGTACCTGCAGGCCCAATGCCATCAGGCTTGCCGAATAAAGATAAAGCACGTGTTCGTCAACAGTACGCTAAAGGTGAAGTTGGCAAGGAAGAATTATTAGAAGCAGAATCTGCGTCTTATCACAGCGCGGGTACTTGTACTTTCTTCGGTACGGCAAACTCAAATCAATTAGTAGTTGAAGTGATGGGGTTACATCTACCAGGTGCTTCTTTTATCGCACCCAATACACAATTACGCGAAGAATTGACCAAAGCCGCAGCCCGCCAAGTTACTCGTTTGACTCAGCAATCGGGCAATTATATGCCGATAGGTAAAATGGTTGATGAACGTTCAATTGTTAATGCCATTGTTGCTTTGCTAGCAACCGGTGGTTCAACAAATTTAACCATGCATATCATCGCCTTTGCTAAAGCAGCAGGTATTATTATTAACTTCCAAGATTTTAATGATTTATCTGACGCTGTGCCATTACTTACGCGCATTTACCCGAATGGTCATGCTGACATTAACCAATTTCAAGAAGCGGGTGGCATGGCATTGCTATTCAAAGAACTTATTGATGCTGGTTTGGTACATGAAGATGTTGAAACTATTTGTGGCCGCGGCTTAACGCGCTATACCCAACGTCCTGTATTGGAAGATGGTAAATTAGTCTGGATTGACGGTGCAACTAGCTCAGGCGACGACGAAATAATTGCCACTGTTGAAAAACCGTTCAGTAGCCATGGCGGCTTACAAGTCATGAAAGGCAACTTAGGTATTTCAGTGTTGAAAACCTCATCACTTCGCGAAGGTAGTTTTGTTATTAAAGCACCTGCTGTTGTTTTTGAAGATCAACATGAACTTGATATTGCTTTTAACGCGGGTGAGTTAGAAAAAGACTTTATCGCGGTTGTGCGTTTCCAAGGCCCGAAAGCCCGTGGCATGCCTGAACTACATAAGTTAACGCCACCGTTAGGCGTTTTACAGGACAAAGGCTTTAAAGTCGCGTTAGTTACCGACGGAAGAATGTCTGGCGCTTCTGGTAAAGTTCCAGCGGCTATTCATTTGTGCCCTGAAGCATTAGATGGCGGCTTAATTTCAAAAATTAAAACCGGCGATATGATCTTACTTGATGGTGAGACAGGCGAGCTAACGTTGTTAGTAGAAGAAAGTGAACTAGCAAAACGTGAAAATGCCACTTTTGAAGTTAATGGTCATCATCAAGGTATGGGTCGTGAACTGTTTGGTTTTATGCGTCGTAATTTAAGCTCTGCTGAAACGGGTGCATGTTCACTATTTGATGAGAATTTTCAAGGCGGGCTATAATTATGCCGCAAAGTGAAATAAACATTATTGCTGATATTGGCGGTACCAATATGCGCGTTGCTCAAATCGACGCGCAAGGAAACATTGCTAATATAACCATTTATGCATGTGCAGAACACGATAGCTTGGCTGTGGTATTAACAGACTTTATTACTCGCCAACACTTGGTGGGTAAAAAAATAAATGCCTGTTTAGCTATTGCTTGCCCGGTAGATAAAGATCTTATTGTGATGACGAATCTACCTTGGCAGTTTTCGCAGACACAATTAAAGTCACAATTACAACTTAATGAACTGGTGTTAATTAACGACTTTACTGCTATTGCTCATGCCATTCCACATTTAGGTGCTGATCAAAAAGTTCAAATAGGCGTTGGCGATGTTATAGCAAACAAACCTATTTCTATTTGTGGTGCTGGCACTGGTTTAGGTGTAGCAAACTTAATACCTTTAGGTTCTATCTGGCATAGTTTAAGTGGTGAGGGTGGTCATGTAGATTTTGCACCGGTTGATAAACAAGAGATTGCCATTTTACAATTCCTGTCAAAAAAATATGACCGTGTTTCTTGTGAGCAATTATTGTCAGGTTTAGGCATTGAACAAATATATCAAGCCTTAAGTTATGCAAAACACGGCGAAGCAACCGTGCTGCCAGCCAAAGAAATAGCTGAAAAAGCCTTATCAGGCGGTTGCCCCTTGTGTGTGGAAACCTTAGCACAATTCTGCCGTATTCTAGGGAGTTTCGCTGGTAACCTAGCTTTAACCCTTGGCAGCTATGGCGGGGTTTATATCGCTGGCGGCATTGTTCCTCGTTTTATCGAATTCTTTGCAAGCAGTGAGTTTAGAAAAAGATTTGAAGCTAAGGGACGGTTATCTAGTTTTAATCAACCTATCCCAACATTTGTCGTTACTGAAGAACAACCTGGCTTACTTGGCGCATCAGCCTATCTTGATCAATATATGTCAGAAAAAAGTAAAGCTAATCACATAAACCAAACAACTAACACTACGAGGTATTAAGAGGAATTATGACTTTATCAAATAAATGGCAAATTCAGCCATCAGATCTATTTGCAATGGGCCCTATAGTTCCCGTTTTAGTGATAAAAGATGTTAAAGATGCGCTACCAATAGCAGAAGCCTTGCTAGCTGCTGACATAAAAGTATTAGAAGTGACATTACGCACACCTGCTGCTTTAGAAGTGATCAGTATCATTGCAAAACATTTGCCAGAAGCTGTTATTGGCGCGGGTACGGTAACCAATCGCGATTTGTTGCAACAGTCTTATGATGCAGGGGCAAAATTTGCAATCAGCCCAGGTTTAACAAAAGATTTATTACAAGCAGGTAAAGAAGGTAACTTAGCGTTAATTCCTGGTATTTCATCTATTTCAGAATTAATGGATGGTATAGACTTAGGTTACGATCACCTTAAGTTCTTCCCTGCAGAAGCATCAGGCGGAGTTAAAGCACTTCAGTCAATTGGTGGACCATTTCCAGATATTAAATTTTGCCCAACCGGTGGTATCAATTTAAATAACGTAAGAGACTATTTAGCATTACCTAATGTGGTATGTTGTGGTGGCTCTTGGTTAGTGTCTGATGAAATTATTAAACAAGGTAATTGGCAAGAAATTACCCGCTTAGCAAAACAAGCTCTAGCGCATGTAAAATAAGTTCGTTAACGTCTAACTTAAATCTGTTTAATTGATTTTTACGCATGAAAAACCAGGCTTTTGCCTGGTTTTTTTGTGAATAATAAACGGTAATATATGCTGACAATTACTTAGATATGTGTGGGAAGTGTCAGTTATAGCTTAATAAAAACTTATGTTTAGTTAGATTTTTGTCTCTGTCAATAATGGCAGCTCTAATCTCATTCTTTGACTATTACGGATGAAATTGCTCCCTGTTTCTACTAACTCTCTACCTTCCTTTATCATAGCTTGGGCTTCAGTCTGTAATTTTTTTGACTTGGTAATCATGGAATTACCTTTTTTTACATCGTCAATGGCATCTTCCCATTTTTCACCAATTGCCGTTAAACGGTCAGCTTCATATTGAATTTCTTTTGGGCTTGTAGAGGTTCCAATTTTTTGAGACTCTAGCTGGTAACTTTGTCGAGAACGAATAATCGTATCGCTAGCTAATTGAATTAAAGCTTCACCTTCTCGTAGCTCTGTACGTGATTTTTCAAGTGTTTTTTCACCTTTAATAATCAGTTTCTCACCTTTCTCAGATGTTTTTTTGCCTTGCTCCCACATACCGTTAGGGTTATTAGCATAATCACCAAGCTTAGGTGTTGTAGCACAGGCAGTTAAAAAAACAGTCGTTAACACTATGAGTAAAATTTGTTTCATTTTATTTTCCTTTCCTTTCATTCTTATTGTGAGTTGAAATATCACAAATAAGTTTTGGCTTTATTTACCCATATTATACGGACTATGTTTCAAAGTAGTTAAAATATATTGATGGTTACCAAAATATAGTTAACTTTAAGGCGCTTTATTTAGGTAAGGTTTAATAGGCATTTAGACCGGTGAGATGTAAGTCTTAGTAAGTTACTATTGAGTAGGTTTATAAAATCGTATTTGTTGTTTTATTTCATGAGTATACTATACCAAGTTGACTAATTAACTGCTCATTTTTAATGGTTAAAATTAATAATGACGGCGTTATAAAATTTATTAGTAGAATAACTACTGACTAAATTTTATGCCTTGTAATTGTCCATTTTCCCGCATGAAAAAGTAAAACACTTAATTAATCTAATTGGTATTATTTGCCGTGTTCGCAGGTTTCTATAGCAATACATTTCATAAACATATGTGAGTACTTTAAATTTAGGGTGTAAAAAAGCCAGATTGAATCTGGCTTTTTATGCTAACTTGTTAAGCTAAAATAAATGAAATACTTATTGCTTAGAAATATAAGTAGCTAAGTCTAAAATTTTATTCGAATAACCAATTTCATTGTCATACCAAGAAACTACTTTCACGAAGGTGTCTGTCAACGCTATACCTGCTTCAGCATCAAATACTGAAGTACATCTTTCGCCGATAAAGTCATTAGAAACTACGGCATCTTCAGTGTAGCCTAGGATACCTTTTAATTGGCCTTCTGACGCGGCTTTCATTGCATCACAAATTTCTTTATAACTGGCAGGTTTTTCTAAGTTTACAGTTAAATCAACCACTGAAACATTAGGTGTTGGGACACGAAATGCCATGCCAGTTAACTTACCATTAAGTGCAGGTATAACTTTACCAACAGCCTTTGCAGCACCTGTTGATGAAGGGATGATGTTTTGGCCAGCACCACGACCACCGCGCCAATCTTTAGCTGATGGGCTATCGACGGTTTTTTGTGTTGCTGTAGTCGCATGAACTGTGGTCATTAAACCATCTTTAATGCCCCAGTTATCATTTAACACTTTAGCAATTGGTGCTAAACAGTTTGTAGTACAAGACGCGTTTGAAACAATGTCTTGTCCTGCATATTCAGTATGGTTAACACCCATAACAAACATTGGGGTATCGTCTTTAGAAGGAGCTGAAAGTACAACCTTTTTAGCGCCAGCAGCAAGATGTTTACGTGCGCTTTCATCAGTTAAAAATAGTCCTGTTGATTCAACAACAACGTCAACCTCAGCTTCATTCCACTTTAGATCAAGTGGATTACGCTCAGCGGTAACTCGAACATTTTTACCATTGACAACTAAATGACCATTAACAACCTCAACAGTGCCGTTAAATCGACCATGAGTAGAGTCATACTTAAGCATGTAGGCGATATAATCTACGTCAATTAAGTCGTTAATAGCGACTACTTCAACATCTGCTCTGGCAAATGCTTCTCTAAATACGAATCGACCAATGCGGCCAAACCCGTTGATCCCTACTCTAATTGTCATAATGAAACCTTAAAACTAAGCTTTAAATAATTAATGTAGTAAAATTACACCATTTCAGAGAAATTACAAGATAAAAATCGATATTACACGATATAATTCTATTTAATACTTGTTTAATTGCGTATTGTTACTAAAATACTGGGTATTAAACGTAGTTATTTACTTACGACTTATTTACGAGTGTTTTCCTCAGATTACTATTTCTATTTGTCGATGATGCTATAATGCATTTTATTTAAAATTTTTGGACTTTTTATGATACAGAACAACAGCGTATGCGATATTGGCTTTATAGGCTTAGGCGTAATGGGCAAGAATTTAGTGCTTAACTTAGCTGACAATGGCTTTAGTATCGCCGCTTTTGATCTTGATATTAGTAAAGTTGAAGGTGTTATTGAGCAAGATAAAGCTGAAAGTGGCTTATCTACTGCTCGTGTAATAGGTTGTACTTCTTATACAGAATTACTTTCTCGCTTAAAACCTCCGCACCTTATTGTGTTGTCAGTTCCTGCAGGTGCTCCAGTCGATCAAGTATGTGAAAACTTGATCGGTGCTGGGATTCAACCTGATGATATTGTAATTGATACTGGCAATAGCTTGTGGGTTGATACTGTTGCGCGTGAGAAAAAATATAAAAATAACTTTATTCTATTCTCATCAGCCGTTTCAGGTGGTGAAGTAGGGGCAAGATTTGGCCCCGCATTAATGCCGAGTGGCTCTCCGTATGCGTGGACAAGAATAAAGCCTATCTGGGAAGCAATTGCCGCCAAGGTAGATGATGCAACCGGTAAACCGATAGAACGTACGAAGCCAGGTGATATTGTGACAGAAGGGGAACCCTGTGCGGCATACATTGGTCCTGCAGGTGCTGGACATTATGTGAAAATGGTACACAACGGTATCGAATATGCGGATATGCAAATTATTTGTGAAGCATATCAAATGCTGCGAGATGGTCTAGCTTTAAGCAGTGATGAAATTGCTGATATTTTCGCCTTGTGGAATAAAGGACCATTAGAAAGTTATTTAATGGAAATATCAGTTGAAGTTTTACGCCATCGCGTTGGCGAAGATCAAACACCATTAGTTGATTTGATCTTAGACAAAGCGGGTCAAAAAGGTACAGGGCTTTGGACTGCGGTCAGTAGCTTAGAGTTAGGTACACCCGCACCAACTATCGCGCAAGCTGTTTATGCTCGTTCTATTTCATCATTTAAAGACTTACGTGTTAAAGCTTCTACTATATTGTCGGGTCCAGAATTAATCACGCTTGATAAAAATGAAAAACAGGCGTTTATAGCGCAACTTCATGATGCTATTTATAGCGCCAAAATATGTGCCTATGCCCAAGGCTTTCAATTAATGAAGCTCGCTGAAAAAGAACACGATTGGCAGCTTAACTTTGCCAGCATTGCAAAAATTTGGCGTGCTGGTTGCATTATTCGTGCAGCGTTTCTTCAGTCTATAACTGAAGCATTTGAGCGTAACCCTGAGTTAGATAACTTATTATTAGACGATTTCTTTGCTAAGCAATTAAGTAAGCACCAAATGAACTGGCGAAAGTCAGTGTCAAACTCTGCCTTAATGGGGATACCAACGGGGGCTATTTCTTCTGCATTATCATATTATGACTCTATTCGATGTGCCGTGCTGCCAGCAAATTTATTGCAAGCTCAGCGAGATTTTTTTGGTGCGCATACCTTTGAGCGTATCGATAAAAGCACGGGTAAAAAGTATCATGTTAATTGGTCAACACCAACGCGTGATATGGTCGAAATTGGCTAGATTGTCTTTTGTACTCTACCCAGCGTAAAATTTGCTTGGGTAGAGGCTCCTACTTTATTACCTCTCACCCATAGCTTGAACCTTAAAAATAAACACCTCCATAAAAGTAATAAAGAAGATAAAATACAGACTTATTTTATCTTCAACAACGTGCCAATAAAATCACACCAAAGCGCTGGTAATTAGAATGATGTACCTCGACTCTTAAGTAAAAATAGCCACTATTTAAATGAAATCTATTATTTTGATTATTTATGCCTGAAAAACGATTGTAACTGGTAGCGAAATAATTCATGTTGGATTACAATATGTGCCGAATTTAGTAATTATTTATTACGAATTACAGCTTTACATTAAAAACAACCCATCTTCAATTGACTGAAATAAAAGGTTTACGCAATGACTTCTCATCTTGAGGAACAATATCAAACTAGTTGGCAAGAGCGCCAAACGTTCGCTGAAAACATGCAGCCGATCACCGGGCAATTATTTAGAAATAAAGGAATCGAAATTTCTATTTATGGCCGTCCACTAGTTAATGCTTCTGCTATCGACATTATTAAAGCCCATAGATCTGTGGCTTTACACGAAGAAAATAAATTGCGTTTACGCGAAAGTTTCCCATTTTTACAAGCGTTGGCAGAAATGGATTTAGCGCCTGCCCGTATTGACGTTGGTAAATTAGCTTATCGTTATTTATTCAAAGGTGAAGCTAATGGTTTGTCAATTGAACAATTTTTAGAAAAAGAATTAGCGTCAATTATCTCTAAAGGCAGCGACATCCAAGAAACTAAAGACGTTGTACTTTACGGCTTTGGTCGCATAGGTCGTTTATTAGCACGTTTATTGATTGAACGTGCTGGCCCTAATGCTAAATTAAACTTACGTGCGATTGTTATCCGTCCAGGTAAAGAAGATGATTTAGAAAAACGTGCCAGTTTACTGCGTCGTGATTCAGTCCATGGTGCTTTTAATGGCAGTATTACTATTGATAAAGAAAACAATGTTATTAAAGCAAATGGCGCTTTTATAAAAATTATTTATGCTAAATCACCATCAGAAATTGATTACACCGCTTACGGTATTAACAATGCGCTGGTTGTAGATAACACAGGTATTTGGAGTGATGAAGAAGGTTTAGGTCAGCATCTACAATCTAAAGGTGTTGCTAAAGTATTACTAACAGCTCCGGCTAAAGGCGATATTAAAAACATCGTATTCGGCGTAAACGACGATATGATCTTAGCCGATGACAAAATAATTTCTGCTGCAAGTTGTACTACGAACGCTATTACACCGGTGCTTAAAGCATTAAATGATGAGTTTGGTATTCGTAACGGTCATGTTGAAACTGTTCATTCATATACTAACGATCAAAACTTAATTGATAACTACCATCCTGCGCCACGTCGCGGCCGCAGTGCGCCACTAAATATGGTAATCAGTACTACGGGTGCTGCTAAAGCTGTAGCCAAAGCGCTGCCTGAATTGAAAGGGTTGTTAACTGGTAATGCTATTCGCGTCCCTACGCCAAATGTTTCAATGGCTATCATGAACTTGAATTTGAAAAAAGAGACTGACAAAGCAGCATTAAATGACTACTTGCGTAAAATTTCTTTAAACTCCAAGTTACAAAACCAAGTAGATTACACAGCATCTACTGAAATTGTATCGACTGACTTAGTGGGTTCACGTTACGCAGGTGTTGTTGACTCACAAGCAACAATTGTTGACGGTGATCGCGCGGTACTTTACGTATGGTACGACAATGAGTTTGGTTACAGTTGTCAGGTTGTTCGTGTGATGCTAGCAATGGCCGATATTAATGTGCCAACATTGCCATTAATATAAGCATAATTAACTCGAACGGTATTATGGTAAACATATTGTAGATCTAGTTTATTTAAATAAGCGTTTACTGTTTAGGTAAGCGCTTTTTTTATAGCTAATTTTTAATAAAGTCTTAAGTTATGTGGTGTGATGTCGATATAACATTTATAGTTATACCAAGTTAGTTAATTACAATAATCAACGTAGAAGTAGGGTAGATAATGTCAGTTGAACTGAATGCAAATAATTCTGTATCTATGGATGTCGAAACTATACTCGCAGTTAAAAGTGCAAATTTAGCAAAGTCACAAACTGAGTTAGAAGGTCAGCAGGCGTTGGCACTTATTGCTTCAACCTCTGTAGACAATGTCAGTTTACCTGCGGTCGGTAATACCGGACAAAATATTAATATCAAAGTATAAAATCTTCAGAATATAGCCTATTCAAAATATTTAAGGGTTTAAAAATATATGCTGTATTCTATTCTAATCTACTTGAATCTAAATACACCTTGCCGGTTTCGGTAAGCCAGCATATTTAGTGGCTTGTTTAGCTGGGCCTTCTTTAAACAATCGATATAAATATCGACTGCTCGCTTTTTCTTCACCAAATTCTGCTTTCATAGCTTTAGTTAAGGCGCGAATAGCAGGTGAAGTATTGTAAGTTAAGTAAAACTCTCGAACAAAGCGAATAACTTCCCAATGGGCTTCTAAAAGCTCTATTTTGTCAGTGCTTGCCAATAAAACAGCTACGTCTTCATTCCATTGTGTAAAATCGAGCAAATAGCCTTGTTTATCCGTGGCTAAGCTTTGATTGTTATATATTATTGTCATGACCAAGTAATTGAATTGTCGTGTTTAAAAAGTAGTGCGACTACTTCGGTTAATGTGATTGCTATAAATATATTATTCGTACTAAATTGTGCACGTGCATCAGCGTGTAGGCTAATAAAATACACGCTTAATTCAGGTTTTTTTTCTAACGTATCGAGTAACAACTTTTGACTAAGATTATAACAACCGTCATCCATCAATAATATACTGTCTTGTGGCAAAACCATATCAAGGCATTGTGCTAATGCATTGCTGCTATAAC
>TARA_R110000744_G_scaffold94826_2_pt1 | contig 19974 bp, 24 predicted proteins | sample TARA_R110000744 | Tara Oceans TARA_R110000744 (sample SAMEA4398083) | marine metagenome | biome: Polar Biome; feature: [DCM] deep chlorophyll maximum layer (ENVO:01000326); material: water (ENVO:00002006), including particulate matter (ENVO:01000060) such as... | depth 36 m | reverse complement strand
TATATTCCTTGTAAAAAGTCAGGAGTCCCATCATTTTCGGCATTTGCTCTATTCGTTCTCGTGTCTACTCTATCAAATACACCATAATCATAATTGTAAACCATTACTGATGTTATGTTTTTTTCAATAAGAGTACGATACCCTACCTTTAGTTTTTTATTTTTTATCTCATTAAGATAGAATTTTTTAGAAGCCACATCAAGGTCTAATTTTGTCAAGTCTAACTTCATTACCTTTGGGGTTATACTAACGACTTCCCTCAATGTACTTGCCATCTTACTCATCTGAGAACTTGATATATGTTTAAGGTCTAAGCAATGGAAATACGTTCTAAACTTAGGTTGTAATACAAATACGTAATAATCATTAGATTCACCATCTACTTTTTTGTATCTAATTTTAGCGACCATACCACGTTCTAACTTAGATTTTGATATCCGAGTTTGGTCCTTCATTTTGGTTCTATGTATTGATGTATAGTCGCTCATTGATTATTGTACTTTCTTTAACTTTGGTAGTTTGAGTTCAGTTGGTGTATTTTTCTTTTTCAAAGTTGGTAACTTTAATCCTACTTGTGTTGGACCATCACCTACTTTGTAAGTGTCAAGTATTTTGTTTAATTTACTTGACATTTGGCTGAGTGTAAAGTTGTCCTTTACATACTTACGATTCTTACGAGACTTCTCAAGTGATTTCTTATAATTATCATAAACCCACTTCATAGTACCACCAGCTTCACCAAAATTTATATTAAACCATTTGGCGGATGTGAGTATCCACTCATTAGCAGCACTCTTATCTACATTTTGTAATTCACCACCAATTAGGTAATTAAAGTCCGGATTTAGAAAGTCTAAGTGACCACTCCAAGCTGAAGCAACAATTGGTTTACCACTAATACACGCCTCTAATAAGGGTCTGCCAAATCCCTCACCCTTTGTAAACGATACATGAGCTTTTACCTTTGGGTGATTGTATAATGAGTTCATCTCATCATCTGATAAATCACCATCTAATATATACACGTTAGGTAGATTTTTGGAATCAATCATACCTTTTAGTAGGTCAATACGTTTTCTTATTTCATGTACATTTGTAATACCAGGAGATACTATCGATGTTTTTAGAATCAGCGCAGGTCTCTTTGTTTTATTTTTAAACGTATTGAAGAATGTATGAATCATACCACCCACGTTCTTTCTATCATGACCAATGCCACCTTGTAACCAATGACCTACAAATAGGAAAGCGAAGTCTTCCTTTACTACACTTAATACATCATCAACTGAAGACAATACTTTTGCTTTATTATCATATACATTTTCATCAAACCCTTCAAACAAAACCTCGACTGGCTTTTCAATTTTTACCTCACCCAATTTTTGTTTTGTGTTCTTATCCATCTTATCGTATACAGCATTCAAGGTTATCTTAGAATGTTCTGATGATACTATGTTTAAATCCATTCGATTACACCCATCGATGAACGAAGCAGGCGCTTCTGTGGTTTCTATGACCGCGCTGACACCTATGTTAAAATGACCTACTGCTTGGAATTCACTTGGAATTGTAATCTGCACCCAAATATCCGGCTTAGTATCCATCTTACCTATTATGAGTCTTGATGTTAAATCATCGTCTTCCGTTGTAAGAGCGTTTTGAGGAGTTTGCCCCCAACGTTGAGGTAGGATTTTAATATCCCACTCATCACCTTTTGTTTCAATTAGAGAGCGAACGAGGTCACGTGACCTTGAACCATACCCACTTCGTGTTGCTATAGGGCAACTAACTACACATAATTTTTTCATGTTGTATATATTTCAAATCGTTTACGTGGTGTCCAATTTTTAAGACATCCATCAATTGCGTCAATAAATTTATCACCCATAGTTTCGGATGCCATTCCACTCTCACCCTGAACCCACTCACTACCATAGTTACCTACTACTTCTAAATGGTCTCTACCATCTCTAAGTGCGTTACCAAGTTGCTCTGCTACTTCTATAAAATCACATCTATCATCAAAAATGAATGGAGTTTGTGGTGACCCTTGTAGTGACCTATTTGATGGCCATACTGGGTATACCCAATTACCATGACCCAATGCTTCATTCTTAGACCACTCACGTCTATCGTGTAATGAACCTAACTTTACATAATCATCTGCGGTGAGTTCATCACCTTCAAAGTCAAATCCACATTGGTCTTGTAACCCACCAGTAACATTTACTATAATTGGTGTACCTGCTCTCAATGCCTCACATGATGCAAGACCAAAACCTTCATTGGATGCTATGTTTAAAATAACATCACCGGAGTTATAGTAGAGATTCAATTCCTCTGTAGTCATATGACCATTTGTGAATTTATAATCACCATGAGTCGTATTATGTTTAATTATTGCAGGAATATCAGTTCCATTTTCGTCAACTTGTTGAGTGTGCATTAATAAACAAACCTTCTTGTCTTCATGTCGTTTAGCGAACTCATTGAATGCAAGAATTACATCACCTGGTACTTTCCTACGAATGTTTCTATTATTCCATAGAACTACAAAGTCATATTCGTTTAACCCATTCTTCGTCTTGAAATCAATTAAAGATTGGCTATCTGATGAAATTGGTTTAAAGTATTTAGACACACCATGTGGTATGTATTTATATGCCCAATCTTCTTTCGGCATATTATATTTTTCAAGAGTACGTTTGTTGATACCATATGTTTGTTTTGAGATGGATATAAGCAAATCACAACTTGCATAGAATGGAGCATTCCACATCGGGTCTGGTAATGAGTCCCATATGTTATAATACATAATAGGAACAATCTGACGTACTTCCATTTCCATATCATACAACCACTTCCAAAACCGGGGGTCGGTGAAGTGTAGGATAGCGTCTGGCTTTTCAATGTTTATTAATTCACGGAGGATTTCCGGATTACCATAACCAGTGTTAGCATAAACCTTTAAATATGCATCATCCACACCGGCTTCTTTTCCAGCATCTACTGAGATGTCAAAAACTTTACCTTGGTCGGGATGTTTTAATGCAGCACCCAATTGTACCCAATCGTATTTATCTAATGTAGACAATACCAACTCCTTGGATTGTGTAGCGATACCACTATGGAGTCTGAGGTCATCTGATAGAAGAAGGATTTTCTTCTTTTTTGGTTTGTTCGGGTCTACCTTTTTTAGAGTAGGTAGTTGAATTTTATTATCCATTCGTAACTTTCTTCTTTGTTTAGATATAAATATACAAAAAATATTTATAAATTCCTAATTATGATATAAAACTTGCTGTTTTACTATAGCGAGACAGCACTCGTTTAAAATGATTAAATTCATTTTGTTTAATTTCACCAAAATGGACTATTTTATCAGAACCTCTGACTAAACAATCGTATTGATGTAGTGGTTGTGTTGGGTGAAATGGTTTCCCATAATATTCTTTAGTCATACCACTATATAAAGACATTGGTGTATTAGCTGAATTGTATTCGATGTACTTACATCCTAACTCCAATGCAAATTTACGAACCCACTTTTCTATACCAGCGGACTGGCCTCTTGTTATTAATATAAGTTCATCACCAAACTTCTTTTTTAGATTCCATATTAATTCTTTTACCTCTCCACGATTCTCGTGTTTAGGACTTCCTATTAATGCTACTCTCATGTTTGTTGAGTCTTTTTTGAACCTTGCGCCAATACTTTTTGGTCTGCTTCTTTTGAAGTCCCGCCGGACCACCATTCCAACACCTTGCGATTTTCTCATATGAACTGTCTTTGTGATAATAATTTAAAACTATTGAAAACATTTCGATAGATTTACCCCTATCCCATCTGTCTTCTAATGTATATATGTCAGAAGCGCCTTTTAAATCTAAAATTCGGTTGACTTCTTTTAACATAATTGGTCTAATTTGTAGTACTCCTACAGCATCCTCTCGGAAGTTGTATGCTGATGTATCACCTCGACTCTCTACCCAAATAATAGCATCGATTAAATCATCATAGCTACGTGGTATTTCAATTAATTTTAATTTAGGAATACTTGTATTGATTTCAATAGTAAGTTCCTTAGACGCTAGATTAATAGGGTCTATCTTGGTTGGAATTATAAATGTTGATGATGTTAATAATATCACCGGTACACTTAGTAATAATAATCCTTTTTTCATACACTATTCTTTTATTCTATCCTTTTTGTTACACAATTCACTTTTCTTAAATGGACACCATTTACAATTCTTAGAGTTCTTACCTGCCGTTGCAGGAAATTCACCTTCAGTATTATATGAACCATCTTCTAAGAATGATTTAGATATAAAGTCATCGAAACTATTGGAAACGTTTCTCATAGTAATACTACCATGGGCAGGTACAAAATCTTGTACGCGTTTTTGAGCAAACATAGCTTCTTCCCACAACTTACGTTTTACGATAAAGTAACGAACTTGAATCTTCTCGATTGGATATCCGTATTGTTTAGAAAAGAACTTCTTGTAAAGTACTAATTGTGCAGTTTTGGTCTTATCCTTCTTCTGATAAGCATTCCACCCCTTAGTAGATGTTTTGATATCCCATATTTCTATAGAACCATCTGATACAACTTCGAATACTAAATCAAGGAATCCCTTCATCATAATATTCTCGTTAATCTCGGTTGGATAATATATTGGTAACTCGACACCTAATAGTCTCATCTTCTTTACTGAGAAATACTCAGCTCGATGCTTTCTTAGATAGTCTAATATTTGAATCCCATCTTGATAGAATTCATTCATTTCAGATTTATTAGTGAACTTACCATATCGTTCTACCATAGATTGGTATTCCTTACCCATCTCTTCTAATAGGATTTGGTTTAAGTCCATTGACTCAGCTTCTACAGCTGATTGGTTGTACATCACCTGTAACCACGATTGGATAGTCTCGTGCATTGCTGTACCGAACACAAGGTGTATTGATGGGTCAAAGTCTTTATGACCCTCCATATAATTCAATTTCCATTGTTTAGGACAATTAGCCCACATGGTGTATTGTGAATACGATACTTTTTTATCACCCTCCTGCTCTGTATGAGCTGGGAAGTTGAATACGTTTGATACCATTGACTTTTTCATATTACTAATATACGATTTATATTTGGATTTACCAAATTATTTATGTTAATATTACCCATACGATGGAAACATATCCTCCCAACCATCTACTGCATTCTCGTTGTAGTAAGTACCCTCTTTAGATTCGACATACTCATCGGGGTGAATTGCGTATTGTTCGTCTGGAAAGAAGTTCTCCAAATCTTTAATCAATTCACTAGCTTCCTCGAAAGTTAGCTGTGTTGTGTGGTCTTCTACGTAATTTGTCTCGTTTACTACTTTGTACAATTCTATCATATCTTTATCTCCTTTACTATGTAAAGATACGAAAAAAGCCTGGTATTACCAAGCTTTTAATGTTAAGAAATTGTTAAGTTATTTAGCCCATTTGCCGTTCTGAACTAACTGAGCGATTATACCATATACTGATAGGTCAGCGTATGTATCTTGTAGTGATTCACCAACCTCATCCGGTTGACCCAATACCACTAATTGTTTAAGTCTTTGGATTTTGTCATTCATTCTGAACCATAGTCCAGTTAGTGACAATTTTACATCATCTTTTGTTACGAGTTCCGAACCTACTGAAATGTTACCAGGCCCATAGTTACGTTGTTTTTTACAAAAGGTTTCATATTGTTCCCACATAATACGTTTATATTCATCCATCATTACAGGATAGGTTGACTCACAAAACTCCCTAGCAGTTTGTTCAGTAGTTTTATTAGTCAAAGTTCGTTCTCCATTATGGACAACTTTTGTTTTTGCTTCTCTTATTACTTCAGCCATTTCTTAATATCTTTTTTATCTACTCCGTACTTTTGGATAATTTCTGTAACTTCTTCTTTTGATAGAATGTCAACATACTCCATTACCTCACGCTGAGATACCTCAAAGTACTTTGCTAGGTATGTTAGTACATTTTCATTGTATTTACTACCACCACTTGGTTTAATGTACTTATCAAAAGAACGTTTCTTTGGTAATACATCTAAATACAATTTGTAAACCTCCTTGGGAGAGAGCTGACCAATGGTGTACATTTGTAACTCATTGACCAGCTCAAGAAGACCCATGTTCATTGATAAGAATCGATTTACCATATATGGTTCAAATGTCTTCTTATCCATAACAGATAGGGAATCCCATGGGGTTTTCTTCTCTTTTATCCCAGAGAGGTGTTCAAATAAGGTTTTAGCCTTCTTTGGTTTCTCCATCTTCAAAAAACTCTTTTGGTGTGAATTTTGGATGAACAGTACCACACTCGTTACAAACTACCACAGGGATAGGTAACATTGAGGCTTGTCCATTTGGAGATTGAACCGCTGGTACTTCTTTGTACATGGAAACTTCCGTAAAGAATATACCATCACAATTTGGACAAGTCACTGTTGGTAACTTGAACGGGTCAATTTGCATTTTTGGTGCAGCTGCTGTGGGTGGTTGACTCCCACCCATTTGTACTACTTTGCTTTTCTTAGCCATATTACTTGTTTTCTTCTACAGAAGCTTTTCTGTATTCAGTAACCAATTTCTTCATTTCACCAATTGCTTTTCTAGCTTGAGTTGCTGATTTCTTGGTTGTACCATTATGAGACTCCGTGAAGTCTGTGAATAGTGCTGTCATTTGTTCGAATAATTCTTGTGAATTTGTCATAATTTACTTTCCTAATGTTATTAAAATATTTAAAATCATCGCCATTACGTTGATTTCCTTATCAACAACCATTGTATCCTTATACTGACCATCTGCGATGTTTAAGATGGTCTGGCCTACTTTACTATGTGCGTAACTATCTACCCCATCATATAGTGACCTATACAATGGTGTAAAATCTCTTAATTTTGAATCAGTAATAATTTGTCTGATTTCTATGAATTGTTGTTTTACATCACCACCTTTTTGTAATACCTTAATTACATTATCAGCATAATTTGCTTGAACAGTTGATGTTGTGTCAATTTTTAAGTCACCTTTTACTACTTGACGTTGTGCTGCGTTCAACACTCTACGAATATCAGGATACCCACTATTAACTAAGATAGCAAGGTCTTCATTTTTGAAGTTTACGTTTTCCTCTGTTAATATATGATGTAATCGTTTAGCAACATCCTTTTTTGATGGAGGTGTTATTGCAAATGTCTGACATCTTGATTGGATTGGGTCAATGACCTTCTCCACGTAGTTACACGTTAAGATGAATCGTGTCGATTTACTGAAAGTCTCCATTAAGTTACGGAGTGCAGCTTGGGCGTTTGGTGTCAGATAATCTGACTCATCCAAGATTACAACTTTCCACTTACGGAATCCCATTGATGATGCGAATCCACGAATCTTATCACGAACTGCGTCAACGGAGTTTTCATCCGAAGCGTTGATATACATAACATCACAATCAATCTGATTAGTGATAATTTTAGCGAGTGTAGTCTTACCTGTACCTGCTACTCCATAGAGTAACAGATGGGGTACATCCTCATTCTCAATGTAAATCTTTACTTTCTCAAGGATATGTTCGTTACCTACATAGCCTTCTAATGTATCTGGTCGGTATTTTTCAACCCATAGTGAATTACTCATCGTCCTACTTCTTTTAAGTATTTTTTCTTTGCGTCTTCCCAACTCATTCCAATGATGTCTAAGTAGAACAATGGTTCTGGCTTAATACGACCCTCATCTAATAATTTGGAATATCTACGTATAGCTTTTGGTTTCCACCAATTCATTGTATAGTCATCACCACCCTCAAACTTCTTCTTTAATTTCAATTGACTAGCATCAATTTCGTTACGAAGAAACTCATTACCATTGTCATACATTTGAGCGAAGTATACACCACGTTTAAATCCATGCTGATAATGACTTTGTTTGATTCCCAACTCTTTGAATATCATTGAAAGGATACGTTGTTTAACACCTGATACAGGTCCTTCAATTCCTTCCTTCTGAGTTGTGGTTTTGATATAATCGTCACTTAGATTATCTCTAACCCAATGATGCCATGGTTCATATACCGAGTCATCTGGTTTAGTGGAAACCTTTCCAGCAGATTCTCCAAGTGTTTTGAAATGTGGAATACCATTATATTGGGAGTGGATACCATACAAAGAAGTGGTACCTACCGCAATTAGCTCTTGGCCGTACTTCTCTTTCCAATGGTTACGAACGATTGGGGAAGTGGTCATACAAGCAACTAATTTACCACCTAAGAAGTTGTATCCCAATGGTTGGGTACATACAATCGTACTTGCGATTGTTGTGTGGTTAAGCCTACCATGTTTGTACTTATTTTCCTTGTCCCACCCAATGTAGGTATCTCTAACTCCCAATGAGGTAACATCAGAACCCAGCGAAACTAAACCTAACAACTTCCCACTAACTCGGTCTTTAATATATAATTTTATATTACGACCTGGATTAGCTGAAAATGACATCGTATGAATCAATTTGCGAACCTCAGTCCATCTCGTTGATTCTTTAGCGTCAGCGACTATCTCAACATAAGGGTCAAGTGCATCAATCTCTTGGATTGTTTGTTCCTTATTCATGATATCGGTTGGTGACCATAGTTGGTCAATGTATTGAGCCATAGCTGCTTTCCTCTTCATAGAAGATGGTAAGTCAGCATTCCACTCAACCCATTTTTTGTATAGAGTTTGTTCTTCTACAGTCATTGAGGCAAGGTAGTCCATGTTGTCAATGAACTTCTGCTTTTCAACTTCGTAGTCAAATTCCGCTTTCGCTGGTTCTGAGTCCCAAAACTGCATATTACTTAATCTCTACTAAAAAGTAATTAGACTTAAATCCTTCATGTTCGAATGATACATGAGCCAACCCTTGTGGAGAAATCTTCAATGAAGATGATTTAGCATTACGATTAGCACCAAGGATTTCTTTCAAATACTTAGCTGAGAATGAAATAGGGTCTACGTCACCTTCACACGTACAATCTACTGCAATAGAGATTCGGTTTGAATTGATTTTAGAATAACCTAAAACTACTTCACCCTTACTATCTTTACACGTGAATGTAAATGTGTCTGAATCAGACATAGCACCCTTTGCTTTAGAGAACGTAGATACGAAGTCATCATCCATAGTTACAGTTGATGTAAATGGTGGAAGAGCCTTCAACTCAGGAACTACAGGAATTACTGACAAATCAGCCAACATATAGTTTACTGATGTTTTAGTGTCAGAGAATACCAAAGCAGCCTCACCTTCTTTAACATCTACTTGACTACCCAATACACCGAGTAGTCCTTTTAATTGTGAAGTAGTGTAAACACCATACTCACCATTTGGGAATGACTTCTCTTCACTCTCGACAGTACCCAATAGGGTCTTATCGTCTGAGATAAAGGAAACACTCATTCCATCGTCCGTTGAGTTGATTTTTACCGACTCAACTTCACCGCCCAAGTTGTAACGGGAGATGAAACCTTCAAAAGAATTCTTTTTCATTGTTTTTATTTGTTATTTATTGTACTAATATACGAAATTAAATTGGATTATCCAAACCATTTGGATATTTTTTGTTTTCTTTTTTTGAATTTATAGATGTAGATGTTTTTAGTTAGAGTATCTACATACCTAGCATCACCACCGTCTAAAGCCCTCGTCAACTCAATAGCAATTGGTTTAAGTTTACCATTATGCTTATTTCGTAAAGTTTTGTCGTGATATCTACGACCATTCCACATTATTACACGACCTGTTGATGTTTCTCCTACAAATTCAAAGTTAGTTGCTTTATATACCACCCCAGTATGTCCAAATGTTTTATCAGCATATGATATAATCATTTCTAAGTCAGTATTTCTTTGTAACCATCTCAGAGTCCATCCTATAAAGTAAGACTCGGTATTTTTAGGCGTGTCATCAATACACACCAATCGCTTTAATTCCAAAATTTTGGATGGGTTCGAAGTATACTTCTGAGCAACTCCACTCATACCCAAAGTCCCATAAACCATAGCACCAATCATAGTATTACCATCCATCAACTTAAAGCAATACGAAATGTGTAGTCCATTCATATTTTTTGAATAATGATGGGTTTCTACAAAGTCCACAATTTCACTTCGTGGGCATTGTTCTACTATGTAATTGGTTACACTCACTACTCCACGAGCTCACTAATGGTTGTGTTGATTTGTTCCATAATCCAATCACTTGTTAGTGCTTGGTCTAAAATACTATATAAATCATCATCATCAATGTTATCTGATTTTGATTTTACATCATCGATGTGCCATAGGTTATCAACATAATACCCATGGTCTTGTAATACTTGTTTTGCTTGTTTGATTGTCATAATTTATTTATTAAAATGAGAAAAATTGTGCAGCGTGTGCGAGATTCGGATTTGGTTTGTCCCAATTCATTGCTTTATAGAAATCGTCTAGCTTATTATTCAATTCCTTTTCCCAAATCAAATCATAATCAATGTATTGTTGAATGAACTCATTGATTTCCGGTGGGTCTGAGTGTCCAGTAAATCCGGTGGTCTCTAATCCAAGTGGATTCTTTTTTAGATATACCCATTTGATTTTATCACCATCTTTCATTGGTTCATACTTAAAGGGAGCATTGAACTTCTTTAACAACTGATTATAAGTGATAGCAGCTTTAACGTGTGCTGGTGTACCTTTCATGAATTCACCAATTGCTTGGTCTTTGAATCGATACTTTGACATATGTTTTACAGCAGAGTTTTTAGCGATATCTACAAACTCTTGGTCAGTCATCCCATCCTTATAATCCAAAATCTTTTGGTCAAGTTCGTCTTTGTCTGCATCCTTTAGGATATCCATCAACACAGTCGACATCACTTCTTTAAAGTAAGTTGGAAATGATGAACGTTTTACATCCAACCCCTTAACATCTAACTTATCACAATCAACCTCGTTGTCGTTAATAATCCATTGAGCGTATCTCTTCTTCGATACCCAAAAACCACCCTTAGCGATTGTTTCTTGTTTGATATCAAATCGGTGAGTGTCTACATTGAACAATTTAAATGCCATCTGGTCATAAACATTATTGATGTGTTCTTCAACCTCTTTAGCCACCGACAGAATTGCTGGAATCATTTGTTCATCTGAGTTCTCGTCAATCTCAGGGTTACGAGCTTTTACAAGCGGAGCTGCCTGATAGAATACGGAATCTGTATCTGTGTACACATTATAATCGGCTTCCTTACCAATGTTCTTTGTATAGTACTGATTAGCGATTAACTCCGTAGTCTTAATTACAGTCTGACCTGTAATTGTAGTAGCCTCAGCATTATCCACATCATAGAATCTGAATGATGGTAGACCCAATACTCCATATAAGGAGTTCAACATAATCTTTTGAACTAGCTGACGTTGGGAGTAGAATGTATATAATTCTTGATTACCTTCCTTACCATGTTTTTTCATAAGGTCTTTGTATTCCACACGTTTGTCAAACCAAACATTTAGAATTTCAGGAATAACCCCTACCTTATCTCTACGATACAAAACACCATTAGCAGCTACTGAGTAGTTTGATTTTTGAATAAAGTCCATAAACTTACCCCTATCCAATGGTGGGAACTCGTTACCATCGTCATCTATAATAGAGTATGATTCAATGTTACCCTTCATATGGTCTTCAGCCACATAGTTCTTTAACTTACCAATCTTAGTCTCAGGTGAGATATTGATAGTCATAATGATAGATGGGTATAGTGATGTTAAATCCAAATCATAGACCCATTTGTAAAGACCCGGCTTTGGTTCTTTTACATAAGCTCCAGTAAACTTACCTTCAACCTCGGTTCCATCTTCATTACGAGCTTTTCGTCTTGGTTTGTTTGGAGCAACACGACCACTTCTACGTAGGAACGTTAACATTGCACCCTCTAACCATTTTGATGAGAATAGGAAATCCTCATAGAACACGTGTCCGGCGTGACATATTGCTCTAGCCAAATCAATGAACTGAAGCTTCTTGTCCATGTCAACGACCAACTCAACATCTACTAAGTTATACTCAATAAACTTTTCTAAGTCATCTCTGAATAATTGGTCAAGATTACCTTCATATTCAATCTTACCCCTACCTAACTCTAAATTAGCAATTGTATCCAATCGATAATTTGGGTATTCGGTATAAGTAAAGTTTTTGAATAGAGCGATATAATCCAATGCCGAAACACCTGCAATCAAATAACGATTACGATATTTATTCCAATGGACTTTACCAATAGGTGATAGCTGATTTGCTACAGACTCACCTAACATTCTCTTCATTCTATTATATAGGTAGGTAACGTCAAAGAAGTCAATGTTCCATCCAGTAATAATAGTAGGGTTAATCTCTTTCCATTTGTTTAGGAAAGCCATTAACATTTGTTCTTCAGTATCGAACGATTCTACTTTAGCACCTTTGATTGTCTTATCAATCTTCTCACCTTTGTTTACAACGTATACAAAGTAGTCACCGCTTACTGAGTCATGACCTGCGACTGATGTCATTGCATTCTTAGCCTCAATTGTATCGGGTAGACCGCTATTCATCTCTACCTCTATATCAAAGGTAAGTACAGTATGACCAGTTGATACCTCATCCGAATCACCATATTGGTCAATCAGATATCGTGTCATCTCGTTTACATCACTTTCATACAATTCAAGACCATCGTCTTGCTTCCAAAAGTTTATCTTTTTAAGACGCTCTCCGTGAATAGAAGTGTGAGAACCATTACCATCTCTAACGTAAGCATATCTACGGTATTTAGATGTGAAGTACCCTTTCTCATCATCCCAACAATGGATGAGATTATTTTCTTTTTCGAAGTATACATTTTGATACATTAATCAGTTAGTTTTTTATGTAGTTCTTTAATCATCTTATCTTCATTATTTGAGAGTTCCATTGCTCTCTGAAGTGACATATCATCTCGTTCTTGTCTGAATGTGTCATTATCCAAAATACCATCTAAATGAGCGAAGAATTCTTTTTTAGTTTTAAAGAATAACCCATTAGGGTCAATCTCGTGATAACAATCAGAATCGTGCCAAATCATCGGAGTACCATTCATCATACAATCCGTACCACTTACTGACCACCCATAGTTTGTCTGTTTCATTTGAACACCTACCTTACAATTCTGAAGTCGTTGGTAGTATTCATGTTTAGGTACTTTCGTATTATCTATCCAAGCGAATGGTATCTTACCACTTAATTGTGGAATCCACACCGTGAAATCTTGTCTTTGAGTACGATACTCTTCCATCATTTCAATAAACTTAGGATATCCCTTATATGCCGCTGGTCTATGATTGAATACAATGATATTTTCTTTAGTAGACTTTACCTCTTCTACAATTTTGTCTTGAGGTACTCCTAAGTTCCAAACAGTTAGGATATCATCCAACTTATGTACGAACTCATCATTAAATAACTCCTTAGCCTCAGCAAGAACTCTATTCTTTTGGTCTTGGGTATTTAGGTAACAGGTTTCCATTTGAGAAATACCAAGTAGTTCAATTGGTAACCATAACCACTTTGCTTTACCATCTCTCCTATCTACACCATTACAAGGTAAGTGTTTACTTCCCTCAAACCAATGTGAATATCCTATAATTTTAGTTCCCCACTTAGCGTATCTACCAACCTGCGGCCAATCTGGAAGATGTGAATAAATTACATCATATTCACCATCCTTCAGTATCTTCATTAAGTCGACTGATGGGAATGCTCGTTGATTCATCATATCACCTGGAATGTGAATCTCAATTTGCTTTACATTTGGTAGATTTAACTTCTTAGTAACCTTACCCTTTGGAACTAATACATTCCAATAGTATTCACCACACTTATCTAATGCCTTGATATGATTATGTATCACATCGATAAACGAGTCTTTCTCAATATTAGATGAATTTGTAATATTCGGGATTACCAATACTTTCCTAGCATTTTTGTAATCTACGGCTTCCCAAAAATTCATTAATCTAATTTGTTTACCATTGTTGAAACCATCTCATGTATTTTGTAGGTATATCCAATTGGTGATAAGAAATATTTTAACTTACGAAGAACATCCGGCTGATGAACCACTTTCCAATTCTCTTCAGCGTCTGGATTAGGGTGATATACCGTAATCACTATATTGGTTTTATTGGGTTCGTGTGTTTTAGTTTTCTCATTATATTCGGTATGAGCAAATATAGTATTAAAGACATTATCCCACTTAAACATAGCTGATGTGAAAGCCATTGAAATTGTGTTACTATCTCTGAATCCCTCAACAGTTGCATCTTTAGTTTTACTGTGAACTTTATCAGTATAATCAATCCAAAGTTTGTTAGCCAACGCCAAATTGTTTTTATCAATCTCTACTTTAGCTTTTTTAAGAATTGTAGTGATTCTTCTTTTTGTAAACCCACAAAGCCCTAAATACTCTTTATTTCCGATTGAATCGTATGGGGTACCATTTGCATAAAGACCTACTATGTACTTAACCCCATCATCAACACTCATTGCCTTTTTGATGTTTTTAGGTCTTTTGTTTTGTAGGTTACTAACACCTTTAAGTTCATCATTCGTATATTGTTCATGAACTTCTTTTGGAATTCTCATTACAGGAACAACAGTAGAATGTTTAGCATCCTTAGCGCCACCCAATGTGTGGTTACCATCACCAATAATATCATTACCAGATTGTCTACCTTCGTAAATTACTATAGGGTTACAACCACCAGTATTACCACCAGCATCATCAATTCTTTCTTTTATTTCTAAACGAAGTTCCTTACTCTCTTCAGTACGAACCTGCAATCTCGGTAATTCATACACATCATCAATCGATTCATAAGTAATTGGAAACTCTTTGCTTTGTATCTTAGTGTGAAGTTCTACTATCAGCTCATTATCAGGTTGAGAAAACTTAGCTGCGCCATTTGTTTTGTTGTAAAACATGGGATTATTTCTAGCATCGTTATCTTTTAGAATCTTTCTTTCAGATACTGTCATCTCGGCGTAATTACCATATTCTAAAATCTCAAATTTAAAGCTTCCATCGGAACTTTGAAATTCTTTACCAAATTCCTTATTAGTAGATGAGTGCCAATACTCATCATCTACATATCCTTTATGAACTCCAACATAAACTTTGTTGTTATCTAAATTAGTGTAGCGATAAAGATATCCTTCATAAATTTCAGGTACATTCCCAAGGTGTACCTCTTTGATTGACTGCGGTGTGTTTTTTGTGTTTAACATATTTTTCATTTAATAATTAATATTCGAGGTACTCCGACCTCTTTTACTATGTAAATATACGACATTTAGTTGGGTTTACCAACTTTTAATGTTAAGTAATTGTTAAAGTTATCCACATTACCAAAAATTTACTTTATTTTCTGGCTCGAACGTTTCGTGATGTACTACCTCTGATAGGAACTCACTTGCATCTTTAGGATATGGACTTACTTTATGTTTAAGTTGTTTAGCCAACTTACGTTTCTCTGATTTGGTCTGACCTAATACTTGAATGTATCGGTGTTTAGCAGATTCCTTCTTTCTCCAAAACTCGGCGATGTTCTCCTTACCCATTTGGGTTTTGAGATGGATTAGATTGTGAGACCCCCATTTAGAGAATACAGTTCTTGAGTGTATCCACTTATGTGGGTTACTTTGAATTGATATAGAATAGTTCGGCATCAGTTGAATATCACGACAATCTTGGTATAACCAATTTGTTGCTTGATATATACCACCTAAATGTAATTGTTCGGGGTCAGCGTAACTGAGTAACATCTTGATATTGGGTGCGTTCTCCTTAATCCATTGAAATGATTGACCCATAGCATATGACTCTATATTAGACCCATAACCATCGTGAATAAACAATCGTGTCAATTCCAAACATTGGTCTTTCTCTAACCCATCTATAACGGACTTGATTGCTGACCTACCTACTGGATACCCATAGACTAAGCATCCGATGAGTTGTTCTGAATTACCTAATACATCATTCTCATCAGTTTCGTAGAATACCCCAAGAGCGTATCTACACATCGTCCATGCGTGCGAGTAATGATGTGTTACAATCATCTCTTTTGCAGTAGCCTTACCAATCTCTCGAATGGTAACCTTTGACACATCTACGTAGTGTTTATTCTCCTCTTTCAATTGGGTCTAATTTATGGATTTCCATTTCTTCAATATCACTCGGTTTTGGGTAAGTAAGTATTGGATGTTTTAGATTCTTTAAAATCTTTCTCCTAAGACCACCATTTGCAAGTACATAGACGTATCTATGTTTTCTCGGCTCTTTCCTTATCCAAAATGAACGTTGTACTTGTTCTTGTATCTTCGCTGGGTTATTCGTTCCATAGGTTGGGAATATGGTTCTACCATGTTGCCATTCACCATCTTCACTAAACTTAAAACTCCAACTATCGTTAAACCTTAGTTTATTACCTTGGTACAACCAATTTGTAGCTTGATAGATTGTTCCAGCGTGTCCTTCTTTTGGGTCTGAGTAGGATATCAATGCTTTGATTTCTGGAACGTTGTCTTTTAACCATTGAAATGACTGACCTAAAAACCAACTTTCAATGTTAGACCCATAGTCATCAAATACAAATAATCTGACTAATTCTAATACCTCAGTTCTATCTAACATTTCGGTAATCGACTGACCTGTCAATCTACCAATAGGGTCGCCATAACAAGCAACACCTATCAATTTATCAGTAGACTCGAAGAATGAATGTGAATCATCTTCAACATATAACCCAATAGCATAAGATACCTTTGTCCATAGATGTGAATAGTGATTTTTCACTATTAACTCCTTTGCCACGGACTTAGAAATCTTTCTTACTGATAGTTTTGATGTGTCACAATATAACTTCCCCTCTACTTTCATTTATTGGTAGTCGTTAAATTCCCCAAATAGAATATGTCTCCAAGTCTCACCTTTTACAATCCTACGGATGTTTGCTTGTGATACTCCATTGTTTCTAGCCAATACTCGACTATTACGATGACCAATTGCCCACAACTTACGGATAGACTTTACTTGGTCTTCCGTGAGTTTGTGTTGTGGGTGTGATTCTCCACGTAATGCCATCTTAAACGTCCTCATTGAACCATGCATTGAAAGGAAGTTCTATTTGAGTATCAGTATATAAGAATTTCCCAATATTAGGTGGTGAGTAGTTGGGTCCCTTTAAGACCTTACCATCTTCACGATAAATAGGTTTCCCATCCTCACCTAACTTTGACATATTAGAACGATGTACCTCATTGAATACATCTTTGATGATACCTTGCATTCCATGAGCGACCATAGTACCCAATAGGATATATAGTTGGTCAGCAAGAGCATCCGTAACCTCAACAAGGTCATCGTTATTACAAGCCTCTAAATATTCAATCAACTCTTCTTTGCCTAACTCGTATCTCAACATAGATTCGGTAGGGTTAATTAGTGTTGGTTTAGTGTTTCGGGTTTGGTCGTATACACTCTGGAAGTCCCAAAGCTGTTGTAACTGTTTCTTCATAATATACTAATATACAAAATTATTTTTAAATTACCTAATTTATTTAATTAAATCTGGGTTCAATCCATCAGGAATAGTATTCCATAAATTGATTGCGATAGCACTCCGTGTACCACGAGTAACTTCAGTAACTCTATGTGGATGTTCTCCGGCAGGGAATATAATCAATCGATTATGTTTTGCGGCTACACGTTCTGGTTCTTTGTCTTCTCCATTACTGAAGATTTCAAGATACCCACCATCTATGTCCATTTCAATCGGATAATAAACACTACCCATAATTGGGATTGACAATATTGGCACTCCAGTGTTTAGAGTCGACTGCCAAAGAGCCTCATCTTTATCTAAGTGTAAATCTAATGTAGATGGGTGCTGTGTATCTGGTGAATATCTACCTGTCCAATACTCAAAACCTTCAAGTGAAATTGAATTGTATCTTGGAAAATCCCATGGTGAGTTATGTATCCAAATTTCTTGAATAAGTCTTTCTTTTAAGTTAGATGCTTCCGATGACCATGGACCGCCCCACCACTTATATTTTCCACTTTCATTAAAAAATGTCTTGTCGTCCTGTAGTTCCTTCAAAAGGGACTCATCTTTGATAAAATCGTCTACTATAATCATAATTGTTTTACTTTACTTAACGCCGAAGCTACTACTTGGTGCATATCGTAGTATTTGTACTCTGCGAGTCGTCCACCAAATATAACCTTATCATTGTCAGCTAATTGTTTGTATTGCCTGTATTTTTTGTTATTTACGTCATCATTCACAGGATAGAATGGTTCGGTACCTCTTGTATACTCTTTTGGATATTCCATACTAACCCATGATACTTTTTGATTTTGGTCATCGAAGTGTTTGTGTTCAATAATACGAGTAAATGTTGACTCTTCGTCTGTATAATTCATTACAGCACAACCTTGGTAGTTATCAGTATTCATCTTCATAGTATCCCACTCTACTGACTTATATTCCAAATCACCATACTCATAATTAAAGTACTTATCAATGGGACCGGTGTAAATTACCTTATCAGTTTTTGCATCCCAATATTCTTTGTTTTCAAGATAATCACAATTGGTGTATACTTTAATACCTTCTAATAACTTATCAAATATCTGAGTGTATCCTCCAATTGGAATACCTTGGTATTTATCGTTGAAGTAGTTGTTATTATATGTGAATCTCACCGGCAATCGTTTAATGATTGACGCTGGTAATTCTTTAGGGTCTTTTCTCCATTGTTTTTGAGTGTATCCCTTAATCAGCTTTTCGTAAACATCTTTACCTACAAGTGAAAGTGCTTGTTCTTCTAAATTAGTAACCTTACCATCAAATCTCTGTTCGTCAATCTTATTCTTAGCCTCATATGGTGTTGTTACACCCCACATTTGATTGAATGTTGACATATTGAATGGTAAGTTGTATATTTCACCTTTATAGTTAGCTATTACATTGTGACTAAATGGTCTAAACTCTGCAAACTGATTTACGTAATCCCAAACTTTTTTATCATTTGTATGGAATATATGAGCACCATATTTGTGTATATGTACCCCATCCGCTTCTTCAGTATAACAATTACCACCAATATGGTCTCGTAATTCTAAAACTACTACGGACTTACCCCTCTTATTGAGTTCGTGAGCACAAATGGCTCCAAAAAACCCACCACCTACAATAACATAGTCGTATTTAGACATTTGATGATGCTATATTATGTAATTCTTTACAACGTGTGCCAGTATCATGATAAGCCAAACTTTCTATAAAGAATGAGTAATCAGGAAATGGATTTGTTCGGTCTGACATCATTAGAATGGATGTTATTTCATACATTAACTTCCATTTCTTATTTTCTTGATAATAATTTGCTAATGCTATATAATGTTCATTACGAACGCCATTAAACTTACCTGCTATATTTAGATAAAATAATTGCTTATCAACATCACCAATCCACTCATATCCTTGTGCTATAAGTAAACATGCGTAGTATCCCATATCATCGGCCATTGCGGGATATTGTGTGTTTTTGAAGTCATGTTGTTGGTTTAAGTATTGTTCAAAGTAAAATATAGAACGTCTTGCATACTCATCCGAGTGGTCTTTACCAAATGGTAAGTTATCAACATCACGGAACCCATCTGAATATGACTTACCAATATACCAAAGATGGTAATTATCCTCTAATACCAAATTGGTTGGTACCTTATCTAACTCAAGAGTCAACCCATCGGTGATGAATTTCATTGGAGCTAACCACGTATCACCATCATTAGTAATTACGTGTCTAAATGATTTAGGTAGAGC
>TARA_R110000744_G_scaffold115347_3_pt1 | contig 19974 bp, 24 predicted proteins | sample TARA_R110000744 | Tara Oceans TARA_R110000744 (sample SAMEA4398083) | marine metagenome | biome: Polar Biome; feature: [DCM] deep chlorophyll maximum layer (ENVO:01000326); material: water (ENVO:00002006), including particulate matter (ENVO:01000060) such as... | depth 36 m | reverse complement strand
CTTTATACACATACCCTAAATTAGACAAGGGGGGGGTAGTTTAAACTAAACACTAATATGAAAATAAAAACAAAATTACCAATTACTCAAATCGTTCTTGGAGAAACAAAAACATCAAAAATTATATACAATGGAATTAAGAATTAGCGAACAATTTTACTCAATACAAGGTGAAGGTAGGACAATGGGAGTACCAGCTGTTTTTGTAAGATTACAAGCTTGTAATATATTATGCAAAGGAGAATGGACTTGTGATACAATTGAAGTCTGGAAAACTGGAAAAAAAACTTCAATAGGTGATTGGATATTTCAAATGAATGAATTTGCACATCATCTTAGAAATGGAGCACATTTAATATTTACTGGAGGGGAGCCACTTCTTCAGCAAGTAGGAATAATTACAGCAATAAAAGCTTTCGGAATTGCTTATGGTTTTAAGCCTTTTGTTGAAATTGAAACAAATGGAACAATTACTCCATTAAATGAATTGTCAAAATTAGTTGATTTATTCAATTGCTCTTTCAAGCTAGAAAATTCTGGTGTAAAATATGAAAGGAGAATTAAAATTGATTCACTTAAAAAAATAAATAATCAAAATTCTATTTTTAAAATTGTAGTCAAGGATATGAATGACTATAATGAAGCAAAAAAGATATTTGATGAAGTAGGAATTGAAAAGAAAAATATTTATTTAATGCCGCCAGCAGATAGCATTGGAGAATTGAGCAGAAGAAGTCAGCAAGTAGCTGCAATATGTATAGCAGAATCTGTAAATTTTAGTACTAGAATGCAAATAATATTATGGAATAAAACAACTGGAGTATAATGAAAAAACACAAAATAAGTTGGGAGGAAATATACCTCAAAATTGAAACAATGAAAAATGCTTTAGATAAGGATACTGACAAGATTTATGGTATTCCAAGAGGAGGACAGATTGTAGCTGGACTTACTGGAATGGCAGTAGATACTCCAGAAGAGGCAACAATTATTATTGATGACCTTTACGATTCTGGAACTACTTATGAAAAATGGTTTGAAAAATATCCTAACAAAGAATATTGTTTTTTATTTAACCAACAATTCGAATATAAAAATAAGCAAATAATATTTCCATACTAAATTAAAAAAAGTTTAAAAATTAATATGAAAAAAGGATTTACAGATTTAGATGTTTCCAAATTAGTAAAAGCTGATTGGAATTACAAAGAAGAAAATGAAGCGCAAACAGAAAACTTACTTAATAATTTCAAAAGAAATGGACAGATTGAAAATATAATTATACGAGAATTGGATACTGGATTCTATGAAGTGGTAAATGGAAATCACAGAGTAGATGTAATGAAGATTCTCAAAATAAAAAAAGTACATGCTTATAATTGCGGTAAAATATCTTTACCAGAGGCACAGAGATTAGCAATTGAAACAAATGAAACAAAATTTGATTCTGATAGTTTAAAACTTGCAGATTTAATTAATACTTTAGCTAAGGAATTTCCAATTGAAGAGCTATCAAAAACAATGCCTTATTCTGAAGATGAAATACAAAAGATGTCAGAGCTTACAGAATTTGATTGGAGCCAATATGATTCAGATGAAGATGTTGAAAATGTTGGTGATGATGAATTCAATATTGAAATTAAATTTAAAGTTTCTCATGAAACAAATGAAAGATGGAAAGAATTAAAAGATAGGATTGAAACAATTGGAGGGTATAATTCAGATTCTAAAGTATTTGAATTTGCAGTTATTGAAGCTTTGAATATACCTTCAGAAAGTTTAGGATTATCATAAGTATTTTTATTGTTTTTATTGCTTTTATATTTTTGATAGTGATAAGGAATTTATTTTACTTGTATATATGGATAAAACCACAAAATAAATTAGTTGAAAATTTAGAGAAATGGGACAAGGAAGAAAAAGAAAGCCTACAAAATTAAAAGAAATTCAAGGTACTTTAAAAGCTGAAAGGGTTTTGGAAAATGAGATGCAAGTTTCATTAGTATCTGAAATTCCTTTTGCTCCAAAATGGCTTACTGATATTGGTATTGAGGAATGGAATAATGTTTGCTCTGAACTTCATGGTAAAGGAATGCTACATCACATTGACTTGCGTTTAATTGAAGCATATTGCAATGCTATGGCTTTACATATTGAAACAGAAATGATGCTTAGAGATAAAGGGAGGATACAAGTATTCAAAAATCCAGATGGAACAATTAAACATACACAATCAGTACCTTTTCAAAAAATTGCAAATGATGCTTTGGACAGAGCTTTAAAATTAGCAACTCAATTTGGATTAACTCCATCTTCCAGAACTTCAATTCAGCAACCAACTTTAATACAACAAAATAATGAGTACAATTTCTTTGAATAAAGACAAATATTATTTTGATGAAAAAGAGGCTGACAGAGCTGTTGCTTTTATTGAAACAATGATTAGACACTGTAAGGGGGATTTGACTGGAAAATTATTGATACTAGAGGAATGGCAAAAAGAGGATTTGATACGACCAATGTTCGGATGGAAATATAAAGAAACTGGACTTAGAAAATATCGGCAAATTTATTGTTGCATACCACGAAAGAATGGAAAATCAACTTTAGGAGCTGCAATTGCTTTGTATATTTTGTTTGCAGACTCTGAATTAGGAGCAGAAGTATTTAGCTGTGCTGGTGATAGAAACCAAGCATCAATTATTTTTAATATTGCTAAGTCAATGGTTGAAATGTCCCCTCAATTATTTCAAAGAGGAAAATTGTATCGTAACTCAATTATGAATCCAGCGAAAGGTAATTCATATAAAGTTTTAAGTTCGGATGCAAAATTACAGCATGGACATAATGCTCATGCTATTTTATTTGATGAATTACATACGCAACCGAATAGAGAATTATGGGATACAATGGTAACTTCAACTGGAGCAAGGAGCCAACCAATTATATTAGCAATTACAACAGCTGGAGCCTCAAAAACAGATGGAAATATTTGTTGGGAAGTGCATGATTATGCAATGAAAGTTAGGGATAAAATTATTGATGATGATTCATTCTTACCAGTTATTTATGCAGCAGATGAGGAGGATGATATTACTTTGGAATCCACTTGGATTAAAGCAAATCCAAATTATGGAAAGAGTATAAAAAAAGATTATTTTGAAAAAGAATCAAAAAAAGCAACAGAGATAGTTTCATACGAAAATACTTTTAAAAGATTGCATTTGAATATTTGGACTTCTTCAATTACTAAATGGATTGCAGATTCTAAATGGATGGAAAACAAAAAACCTTTTGATGTGAAAACTTTAGATGGTATGGAATGCTGGGGAGGATTAGATTTAGCTTCAACCAGAGATTTGTCAAGTCTTGTTTTAATATTTCCAATTGAAGATGAATTTATTATTTTACCCTTTTTCTTTTGTCCAGAGGAATCAATTTATACAAGAACAATGAAAGATAAAGTGCCGTACACTCAATGGCAAAGAGAGGGGCATTTAATTACTACTCCAGGAGATGTACAAGATTATGATTTCATAAGAAAAAAAATTAATGAGCTTGGAGCAAAGTATAATATTAAAAGCATTGCATTTGACAGATGGAATTCAAGTCAATTAGTAATTAATTTAACAGATGATGGAGCAATTATGTCCCCATTTGGACAAGGTTATGCTTCAATGTCAGCGCCTACAAAAGAATTAGAAAAATTAGTATTAAAAAATCAACTTAATCACTTAGGCAATCCAGTATTAAGATGGCAAATGCAGAATGTATCATTAAGAACAGACCCCGCTGAAAATATTAAATGTGATAAAGCAAAGAGTTCTGAAAAAATAGACGGAATTGTAGCTACAGTAATGGCACTAGGAGAATTTTTAACAGATGAAAGTCCAGGCGATTCCGTATATACTGAAAGAGGTTTAATTATAATATAAAAAAATGACTATACCATTAGAAATATTAGTTCTATTAAGTCCAAAAGGATTTGAGGAAAGATTCCATTATCATTCTAGGAGGGAAAAAACTTATGTAAAAGCTTATGAAGAGGCTGAAAAGGATTATGAAAGCTATTTTGGAAAAAGAAGATACGCTTCATACGATAGTTTTAGGACTATAATGCAAAGAAAATATAAAAAATGAAACTGAGTTTCGGAATAGCAAAACAAACATTGTTAGATTTGCATAAATTCTAAAAAATTATATGGCAATAGTTGATTTCTTTCGGAATATATTTACTTCTGAAAAAAGGGCTTTCACATTTGACCCCACAAATTTGCTTTCAGGAAATGGAAGTGGCGTACCAGTCAATAACGATACAGCACTTACCTTTTCGGCAGTATGGGCAGCAATCAGAATACTATCTGAATCTGTTGCTCAATTACCAGTTTCGCTTATTGAAAGAGAAGAAAATGGAGATAAAATAAACAGAACAAATCACCCTCTTTACAATTTAATACATAACAAACCAAACGAATATATTTCATACTTTTCTTTTATGCAAAAAATCATGTTTGATTTATGCTTAAATGGAAATTCTTATGTAAAAATTGAAAGAAATGGTTCAGGCAGACCAGTTGCTTTGTATCCAATTGAATTTGCAAAAGTAGAAATTAGAGAATTAGATGAAAAGTATTTTTATTTTAATACAGATACTGGTGAAGCAATTGAATATGAAGAAATGCTACACTTTAAAATAATGACACAAGATGGAATGCTAGGAATGTCACCAATTGAAACTTGTGCAAACTCAATATCTTGGGGATTAGGATTAGAAACTTATGGAAATTCTTATTTCCAGAATGGAGCAAAAGTATCTGGAGTTTTGGAAACTGATAGAGCATTAAGTACTGAGGCAATTGATAGATTAAGAAATTCATTTGATAATAATTACTCTAAAATAGGTGATGCAAATAAAACTTTAATACTTGAAGAGGGGTTGAAATTTAATACAATTTCAATGTCAAATGAGGCTAGCCAGTTTCTTAGTTCCAGACAATTCAGCATTGAAGAAATATGTAGAATATTCAATGTACCGCCTCACATGTTAGCTGATTTGAGTAAGTCTAGTTTTAGTAATATACAAGAACAATCAAGAGAATTTGTTCAGTACAGTTTAATGCCGTACTTGGCAATGATTGAGCAAGAAATGACAAATAAACTATTCAAAAAAAATGAATACGGAAAATTATTTGTAGAATTTAATACAAATGCTTTATTAAGAGGTAATCCAAAGGACAGAGCTGAGTATTACAGAACAATGTTAAATATAGGAGCAATCTCAATTAATGAGATTAGACAAAAAGAAAATATGAATAGAGTTGACGTTGGTGATAATTTATTTATGCAATTAAATATGGCAACTGTAAATGATATAGTAAAGGGTGTAAATGAAAGTGATGAATTAATTATTGAAGAATAAAAAAGTATTATGAAAAAATTTGAAAAAAGAGAAATAAAGGAAGTATTAGAAGATGATGAAACAATCACTATTATACTAAATAAAGAGGGCTATGAAGAAATTGATACCGAAACAATTGCTGATGCCGTTAATGAAAGTATTATTTCATTACTTGAATCAGAAGATGAAACTGAATCTGAAGATGAAGAAGATATGGAAGAAACTGAAGATGAGGATGCTTTAGAAGATGATATTGAAGAAGATGAAGATGATGTTGAAGATATTGAGGAAGATGAAATTGATGATGAAGAAGATTTGGAAGATGATGAGGATTCTGAAATTGAAGATGATATTGAAGAAGATGAAGAAGAAATTGAAGAGGCTGATGGTCACCTAGAAGATGAAGAAGAAGAAGAAGAGGAAGAAGAAGAAGAAGAGGAAGAGGAAGATGTAAGAAATCTTTGGGACAAAAAAGATAAGACAGAAAAAAGATTCTTTTCAGTAGAAACAAGAGTTACTAAAAAAGGAAAAAGAAATATTATTGAAGGACACGCTGCTGTATTTAATGAGCTTTCTGAAGACTTAGGTGGATTCAGAGAAAAAATTAATCCTGGCGCATTTGATGAGGTTTTAGATAATGATGTAAGAGCATTCTTTAATCATGACCCTAACTTCTTATTAGCTAGAACTTCAAGCGGTACTTTAAAATTAGGTGTTGATAAAAGAGGATTAAAATATTCCTTTGATGTGCCTGATACATCTGCTGGAAGAGATTTATTAGTATCAATGAAAAGAGGTGATATTACTCAAAGTAGTTTTGCTTTTCAAGTTGAATCGGATACTTGGAATACAACTTCCAAAGGAGAGATTAGAACAATTGAAAAAGTATCACGATTATTTGACGTATCGCCAGTTTCGATTCCAGCATATCCAACAGCAAATGATTTATCAATTGCACAAAGAAGCAGAATGACTTACAAAGATAAAACAAAAATGAAGAAAGAAAGAGAGTACGAAATGCGTACAAGTTTACTAGAATTAAAAATTAATATATTAAAAAGAAAATAAAATGAAAAAGAGTTTAGAATTAAAAGAAACTCGTTCTGATTTAGTTTCAAAATTGGAAGTAGTTCATGCTAAGGCAACTACTGAAAATAGAGAATTAAACAAGAATGAGGGTAAAAATGTAGATACTTACATTTCTAAAATTGATGCAATTGATGTATCAATCAAAAGAGCTGAAAAAATTGAAGCTGAATTAAGAGCAAATGTTTCTGTTGCTGGTTCTCCAATTGCTACTATTAAAGCTGACAAACGTTATTCAATACAAGATGCAATTAATGGAATGGTGAATGGAACTTTAAGCGGTTTGGAAAAAGAGTATGACCAAGAGGCTAAAAGAAACAATACAATTACTGGTTTAGGTGTTCCAACTTTCGCTTTTGGTGAAACTAGAAACAATCCTCAAGTTACTTCAAATGCAAGTGGATTGATTCCTACTGAAGTTGGTGACTGGGCTGAAACTTTACAGAACAAAACTGTACTTGGTGATTTAGCTACTTGGATGTATGGCTTATCAGGAGATATGAAACTTCCAACTTTAAGCGGTACTACTGCTGGATGGACTGCTGAATCTACTGCTGCTGTTCCTACTACTGCAACTGATGCTGCTACTGCTATTGGCTCTGGAACTTTACAGCCTAAGCAATTAGATGCTTATATGGATATTTCAAAAATGCTATTAGCTCAAACTAATTCAAGCGTTGAAAATATTATTCGTACAGATATGAATAATGCAATTGCTTCAACTTTAGAGGCTGCTGTATTAGGTGCAAATGCTGGTGCTGGTGCAACTCCACAAGGAGTATTTAATGCAGGTACTGGTACGGCTGCTGCTGCTGCAACTTATGCTGGAATCTTAGCTTTACAGGAAGCTCTTGAAACTAATAATGCTGATTTTGGTAGAGTTGCTTATTTAACAACTCCAGGTGGTAGAACATTATTGAAAAATGTAATTGGACAGCCAACTTCTGGAACTGCTGCTGCTGGTTTCACAAATGGACAACCGATTTGGGCAGAAGATTTAATTGATGGTTATCAAGCTCGTTCAACTGGAAATGTTGATGTAGTTGCAGGTGGCGCACCAGACCAAGGATTAGTTCTTGGACGTTGGGATGATTGTGTTATAGGACAGTTTGGAAGTGCTTTAGATGTTGTAGTTGACCCTTACACTTTAGCTCTTAATGGACAAGTTAGAATTGTGATAATGTCTTACTGGGATACTGTATTTAGAAGAGCTGGTTCTTTTCAATATACATACATATAGATTGAATTTTTGGGAGATTTTGGGGGGCAATTTGCTCCCCAATTTCAACCAATTTGCTAAGTTTTTACAAATAGCTAAAAACTCGTTAAAGCGCATTTTTAAGCGTTCTAAGAGCTTTACCCTAGTAAGTGATATATTACTATGTAAAACAATAGTTCGTTGATTTACTAGGACTGAGATAAATTAAAAAATCAATCACGAAAGATTAAAAAAAAACATAAAAAACAATGGCAAGAAGTCTTACTTTAGTAGATTCAACAATACAAGTTTTAACAACTGCTGAGGCAAAACAACACCTAAGAGTTGCAAATGATGGTGATGATATTTACATTGATAATCTAATTTTTGCAGCTACAAAAATGGCAGAAAGTTATTGCAATATTCAAATCATGCAAACCAGCTGTACGCAAATTGCAGACTGTTGGGCTGATACTTTTGAGCTTTACCAATCACCAGTTCAAAATTCTGGACAAATTTTAATTACTTCTATTAAGTATTATGATGAAGATAATATACAGCAAACTTGGGCTGCTACAAATTACATATTAGATTCTTCATATACTCCAGCAAGAATTTCCGTTGCTCCAAAAATAACTTATCCGCCAGTTGCAAATAGATTAGATGCTATTGAAATAAGGTTTCGGTCTGGTTATCTTTTAGCTACAGAAGTACCTAAATTATTAAAACAAGCAATACTTATATTAGTTGGACAATGGTATGAAAATAGACAAGAGGCAATTGTTGGACGTTCAGTTGGTACAATACCTATGACAGCAACTTACATAATGGATAGGTATAAAATTCAAACTTTAGGACTTTCATTATGCTAACAATTGGAGATTTAGATAGTCAAATACAAATACAAAAAGGAGAGGCTACTCGTGATGATATGGGTGGATATGTACTTACCTTTTCAGAGTTAAAAAATGAGTATGCAAAAGTTGAATGGAAAGATGGAGGTTCTGAAGAGAATGAAAATCGTGTTACTGGAATTAATTATATTGAATTTACAATAAGAGATGAGGGAAATTCAGATATTTCAGCAAATAAATTTAGAGTAGGCTTTCCAATTAACAATAGTGTTACACATGTAAATAAGACACAATATTATACTGTAGAGGGAATAAGACTATGGGGCGGAAGAAAAAAGTGGAGAACATTAATCTGTTCAATTAATAGTAATGAATTAGATACATACATAGGATAATGATTACAATGAAAATTGAGGGTTCTAATTTAGCAACAAGTGCTTTCCTTAACATCACAAAAAATGTAAAGGATAAAAAGACAATGATAAAAGAGGTTATTTTACCAGCAGCAAAAATTGTAAAAAAAGTAATGATTGGAATGGCTCCAATTTTATCTGCTCCAGTATTCAATGTATATAGAACTCCAAAGGCAAAGGCTGGAATGAGGGCGCCTAATGGAATGGGAAAGATTTATGTAGCAATTAAGCCTGGACAATTAAAAAAATCAATTAGCTACTTTAATACGAAAGCAACAAGAAATGCTGGAGCTATTAATATAGGACCAAGATACAAAAGTGGAGTTTGGAAAAAACCAGAAAAAGGCGGATGGTATATGCACATGGTACAATTCGGCACTGATACTGTAAAAGCTCAACCATTCGTATTACAAGCTTTATTAGCAACAAAAAAAGGTGTTTCAAATATGATGGAGATTGGAATGAATAAAAGATTAAAAAGAATCGTATCAAAAGATGGTAATGGAGTTATAAAAATGGGTTAATGATTGAGAAAGCAATATATAAAATTCTAAGTAATACAGCAGGGCTTGCAGGTGTTCAAATTTACTTTGGTACACTTCCACAAGTTTCTGGACAATCAAACAGCAGTCATGGTAACTCAAATCCTTACATTGTATTTTATAGAAATGGTACTACACCTTATGATTCAAAAAGCGGTCGTTCTACTTTAGATGATGCTAGTATGCAATGTAATATATTCGCAAAGGATGCTGATACTGTTTCAACATACGCAGAAACAGTTAGGGGTGCATTAGATAGAACATCAGGAACTTTTAATGGTATTGTGGTGCAAAGCATACAATTCACCAATGAAGCTACAATGTTTGAATTTAACGATACCTACAATTCAAAAGGATTGTATCAAATTAGTCAGTACTATTCATGCAGAGTAGAACCAGTTTATTTATAAATTAAAAAAAAGAAAATGGCACATAAAAAACACATACTATTAAAAGATTTCAATTATCAGAAAAAAGGTTCTGCAATTATTATTTCAGAAAATCAAATTGAATATTTTTTTGAAAAAGGATTGATTGAAGTAAAAGGAAAGAAAACAAAAACAAAAAAGAAGATTGAAGTAAAAGAAGTACAAGAGTTATCGGAAATAAAAGAAAATAAATAATAAATATAAAAGAATAAAAAAATGCCAACAAATAATGTAATAAATGGAACGCTTTGCGTTTTAAAGACTGGAACTGACCACGCAACTGCAACTGCATTTGCTTTTTCAACTACAGCATCAATTTCTTTATCAATGGATACAAGAGATATTTCAAACAAAGGTTCTGCTGGATGGAGAGAATTGCTAGAGGCTCAAATGTCTTGGAGTGCATCTGTTGAGGGAATGTACGCAATGTTAGATGCTTCAGGCACAGCAGTAAAAAACTATGAAAACCTTTATGACCTACTAATTTCAAGAACTCCAGTATATTTGGAACTTTCAACTGGAGTTATTGGTGATGAATACTACTATGGACAAGTATATTGTACTTCTTTGGAGCAAAGTTCTCCATTAGAGGATAATATGACTTTCTCTGCTTCATTTGAGGGGACTTCTGTATTAGGAAAAGATGTACAAGCATAATTAATAATTTGGTAGAGGATTTGGGGAAAATTACCTTTCGTGGTTTTCCCCTTATCTGATACCTTTAAAACCACGAAAAGATATGTATGAATATGTAGAAATAAATGGAGTTAAGCGCCCCGTTAAGTTTGGATTTAATGCTTTAAGAAAATTTAGCAAATTAACTGGAACTTCTATACAAGATATGGAGGGTTTAGGAGTAAATATGACCTTTGATACGGCAATTCACTTAATATATTGCGGCTTAATGGATGGTTGTAGAGCATCAAAAGATGTATTTGATTATACAATTGATGATTTGGGAGATGATTTAGATGGTGATATGAGTGCAATTGAAAGATGTATGACTTTATTTGCCGAACAAATGGGCGGAAAAGAAACAAATCAAAAAAAAAATCAAGTCAAAAACATGCCAAAAAAGGTGAAAAGGAGCAAGAAATAATTGAATGGACTTGGGATTTAATTGAAGAACTGGGTTTAGGTAGATTAAGAATGAGTTACACAGAGCTTTATGATATGATTCCAAGAGCATTTTGGAATGCAGTAGATGGATACTGGCTTACAAAGGAAAATGAAGATAGGAGAGCTTGGGAAAGAGTAAGATGGCAAACTTGTTTAATGATTAACATGAAAATGCCAAAAGGAAAACAGGTTTCTCTACAAAAATTGTTAAAATTTGACTGGGAAAAAACAGAAAAAGATGAAAATAGTTACGAAAGAACAAATGAAATTTACCAGAAACATCTAAAAAAACAAAAAAGTAGATAATATGAGTGATGCGGCAATGAATGTCCGACTAGGGGCAAAGACAAAAGAGTTTAATGCTAAGATGATGGCTGCATCAAAGCGTTTAAAAAAATTCGGAAAATCAGTTTCAGGCATTGGAAGGTCAATGAGTACAATGTTTACTATGCCTATTCTATTAGCTGGAGCTGCTTCAGTAAAACTTTCAATGGAATTCCAGAAGTCAATGACTAAGATTCAAACATTAGTTGGAAAAACTGGTGCTGAGATTGAAATTATGAAAGCTGGGATTATGGAAATGTCCACTAAAACAGCAAAAGCTCCAAATGAATTAGCTGAAGGTCTTTACTTCCTTGAATCTGCTGGTTTAAGAGGGGCTAACGCAATGGAAACACTTGAACAAGTAGCAAAAGGTTCAGCAGCTGGTTTAGGCGAAATGGAGGCTCTTTCAGTTGTTGCAGCAGCGGCTCAAAATGCTTACGGAAAGGAAACTTTAACTGCATCTGATGCTTTAGACAAATTCGGGGTGATGGTTAGAACTGGTATGTTTGATGCACAAGAGCTTTCAAATGTATTAGGAAAGCAATTAGGACTAGCATCAAATCTTGGAATAAGTTTTGATGAAGTTGGAGCATTAATTTCAACATATACTTCAACAACTGGTGATGCTACAGCAGCAACAAATGGTTTATCTGCTATAATGATGACCTTTGCTAAATTAGATACAAAACCAACGGCAAACCAAGCAATAGCACTTGAACAAATAGGAATGAGTGCTGGAAGTGTTAAGGAGATGATGGGCGAAAAAGGATTGATGGGAACAATGACACATCTGCAAAGTGAATTTGATAAGAATGGCATTGCAATGGGTAATTTCTTTACATCTTCACAAGCATTAAAAGGAGCATTAGGAGTATTAGGAACTCAATCCAAAACTTATGCTGATAATCTTGATGCAATGGGTAATTCAGCTGAATTTGTTGGTGATGCTTTCGGTGTTACTGCTGAAACTGATGCTTTCAAGATGGAACAAGCAATGAATAATTTACAAGTTGCTGGAACGCAATTAGGAGATTCATTAGCCCCAGTTGTAAATAAGATTTCAGAAGTTGTAATGAATTTAACTAATTCATGGACTAGTTTGGATAAAGAAACACAAGATAATTACGCTAGTTGGGCAATTTGGATTGCAACAGTAGGACCTGCTTTGATGCTTATTGGAGGAATTATTTCAAAAATTGGTTTATTTGTTGGAATCATGAAGAAATGGCAAGTATTACAAAAGGCAGCAATCGCTGCTCAATGGCTTTGGAATGCGGCACTTACTGCAAATCCAATTGGAGTAGTAGTTATGGCAATTGCTGCTCTTGTTGCTGCAATAGTTTATTTTTCAACTTCAACTTCAACAACAGCTATTAAGGTAAGAAACGCTTTTACTGTAATGGCAAATGTAGTAATTGGAGCAATTAATTATTTAATTGGAGGTATCAATAGATTCAGTAAACATCTAGGTTTTACAATACCTAAAATTAAGAAGTGGAAAAAAGAAGCTTTACCAGCTGTTGAAGAAGTAGGTGATGCTGTTGCTGATACAAGCGAGGAAATAAAAGGTTTAGCTACAAATCTTAATAATTTACCAACTAATACAGATGTAAAAGTTACTATTACAAAAGAGGAAAGAGCAGCAAATATGAAAAAAACTGCTGTTATTGGAGTTGGTGATGAAGAAGACCCATTTGAAAAAAGTCAAAGAGCATTTGATATTGAAAAAAAATCTTTAGCAAATATTGCAAAATTAAAAAAACAGTTTTTAGTATTAAATGCAAAGGATGACCAAGAGGCTGCTAGGATTGTTCTACAACAACAAAAACAATTAGCTTTAGATAAAGTTGTTGCGACTGGATTAGGAGCTGAAGAACGACTAAATATAGAAAAGAATTTTGATAAAAAATATTCAGATTTACTAAAAAAACAAAAAGATGCAAACGATAAAACAGCAGATGCAACTGCAACAAAATGGGAACAAACATTTGCTAGTATGGAAGAAGGTTGGAATGCAGTTTCTAATGTAGCAAGTCAAGTTACTGGTGCAATTTCAGCAGCAGCAGATGCTAAGGCGAAAAAAGAGGAAGTTGAGCTTGAAAACAAACATACTTTAGAGGAAGAGGAGTTTGCATTATGGCAAGAAGGACAAGATATTAAAATGGAAGAAATTACGGCAAGGGAAGAGGCTGGTTTAATTACAAAACAACAAGCTGCTAAACAAATTGAGGCTTTACAGAAAACATCTGAAGATAAAAAAACTGCATTGCAAAAAGCACAAGATGCTGAGTCAAAAAAAATAGAAATAAAATCAGCGAAAAGGGAAAAGAAAATGGCTATAATGTCGGCAATTATGAGTGGAGCAACAGCAGTACTTAAGGCTCTAGGTTCAGCGCCACCGCCATTAAATTTTGTATTAGCTGGGATAGTAGCTGGACTTGCTGGAATTCAAATTGCAGCAGTTTCATCAACTCCAATTCCAATGGCAGATGGAGGAATAGCATTTGGACCTACTAATGCTCTTGTTGGAGAATATGCTGGAGCAAAGAATAATCCAGAAGTAGTAGCTCCACTTGATAAATTAAAGGGAATGTTAGCAGATAAAAATGGAGATTCTCAAAAAATAGAAATATTCGGAAGATTAGATGGAAATGATATTTTTCTTTCAAATGACAATGCTTCAAATAACAGACTGAGATTTACATAATATTTATATATTTGAAAAAAAATAACAATGGGGGGAATAGCTTGGAAATGTGAATATATTTCATTAAATGGTTGGAAATACAAATTAACAATTTGGAATAAAAACCAATTAACAAGTCCAGAATCAGATTTTAATATTACTTCAAAAGGAGCAATTATTAAATATGATTCAAGTGGAGATAATAAGTGGAATGAATTAATGTGTTCTACTATGACCTTTGATTTTGTAGTAAAATCTGCTCTTGAAAGCGCGTGGATTCAAAGCTATATTAGAAGTAATACAGCAACAGAAAAGGATATTTATTGTGCTTTAGAAAAGTGGGATGGAACTTCTTTTGAATTAGCTTGGAGTGGATACATGATTTTAGATTTAGATACTACAACTGATGAATCTTTTCCTTATATTCTTAAGTTCAAATGCGTAGATGGATTGGCATTATTAAAAGATATTCCATTTGTTAAAGACGCATTAAATGCTAATAATGGACCTTTTACAAGAGTTGAAACTTATGCAGGACCAAATAATTCACTTCCATACGCACAAAAATGGACAGATGGCTGGATTACTACTGTATCAAATAATAAGTATAAACAAGTTTCTAAAATACTTTGTGAGATTGCAAATTATGCTGGTTTTTCTGGTACTACGAGTGATTATTATAATACACTTCCAGACCCTAGAATTTCAATTTCAGCTAATTGGTGGAATGAAAAACATACACAAACTCAGATAGATACAAACGACCCTTTATGGCTTACTCGGATAAACTTGGAACAATTTTACAAGCAAGTAGATGCGAATTCAAGCAGTTCAAGTGCAATTTTATATAATGCTTTAAGTTGTTATGATGCACTAGTAAATATTTGCAGATGTTTCGGATTAAGAGCAACTTTTTGGAATAACACATTATATTTCATACAGCCATCACAATATAAAATTTATGAAAGTGGAACTACACAAATTCCGTTAAACCTTCCTACTCAACTATACGATATGTTAGGAGATAAATTAGGGGGATTGCAAGAAAATGTTGGTGATGCAAATATGAGCAGATATTCACAAGATATAGATTCTACTTTTAATACTGGAGGATTGAAAAAATTAGCTGGTACTACTTGGGATAATTACCCTTTAATAAAAAAAGTGGTAACAACTTTCCCATCAATATCAAATACAAATTTATTGAATAATTTTCCTTTAATTAGTGGGCAAGTAGATAATCCCCATACTTATCCAGCTGGAAGTACACATTTTGGAGTTTCAGATAATGAATTTACTTTGACAAATTTTGATGGAGCAGATGGTTTATATGCAGATATTCATTTAACTTTTACAAATGATGGTTCTATTCCTACAGAACAAGAAATTTTGTGGACAATTCAAGCAAAACCTTCAGTTGATTCATGGACTGGTGCAACAACTGTTGTTTGTATGGGTAATATTAATGGTGGAAGTATGACTCAACAATGGAAACCAACAGAATTAGATTTTGAGGGAGATGCTTACGGAAACGCTGACTTATCATTCATAGCAAATCAAATGGGTACATCTGCAAATGGTTATTACAATCTTAATAATAAAATCCTTACAATTCCTCCTGGACAAAGCACACATAATATTGTTGATGGTACTTATTTAGATACTGAATTTCAAAAAATATTTAATACTGACCCTATGTTTATAGGAGATTGGGATTTTAGAATTTTGGCAATTACTTATTCTGGAGATACTTCATTAGGGCATAAAGGACATGGTTCAACAAGTCCAATTAGTGGATGGCAATGTTGTCCTTGGGCAAATATTACAACTGGACAGCCTCAACTTGGATTTAATGCAAATACTTATTATGTAAACCAAAATTCAAGTGCAACTCCTAGCTTAATCGGATTGGTTTCTGGTGGTAGTATTGGTTCTGCTGGTGTTCAAACTCAATTAGTATTAGCAAATAATGATTCATATATTGAAAATATAAAATCAACTTTGTGGGGAGATGTTGAAATTAATGATTCACCTTCAAGTATCCAAGTATATAATGGGACAACTTCTCTTTGGGAATATACAGATTTTATTGGAAAATGGGGTAATGGAATTAATACTGGAACTGATTCATTAACGGAATTAATGTGTACAATGTATTTATATTTACAAAGTACTCCAACTTACAAGGGCAATTATAAGATAACTACAAGTAAGGTTAATTCTAATTTAAGTAATGCAGTACAATATCCATCATTTTTGAATCCAATTGGTGTTTTTATAGATAATTTATTACAAGGAAGAAAATTTGCTGTTTTACAAATTGAAATTGATACAATGAATAATGAAGTAAGTGGAAAATTTTGGGAGGTTAGGTATGTTGTTGTAACTGGTTTTACGAGTACAACCACAGATTTAGACCCTAATGGAGGAGTTGATACTAGTGGTGGAGCTGTTGGATAAAAAAAAATAATATGAAAAAATCTGATAATTTTGGAATTAGGAAAAATCAAGTTAAATTACCAACTGGACCTATAAGAGCCAATGCAACAAATTCTAATTTAGCAGGGAGGTTTTTCAATAAAACAACTTCTCAAAATTTATATCAGAAAATTTGGGAAAAGCCTTTGTCTATGACAACAGATGTTTTACCTAATTGGAATGGTTATGATGCTGAGAGAAATCCTATTTTAGTATATTATACATCTATTCCTATTGCTTATGTTGTAAAAACTAGCTTTTTAATTAGTGGAATGAAGTTAGCAATATGTAATGAAAATATTGAGCAAGAAATTATATTAACTGCAAATGTTGCAATTGGTGATACAACTTTAAGTGTAGAATCTTTCAATCCAATAGTTGCTTTTCCAGAAAATTCTTATATTAGAATAAATAGACAAAATTTATTAGAGCAATACCAAAAGAAAACAGAGGGTCAAGTAGCTGGTTTTGATATTGATGCTGATGGTATTACAAAAGGAGGAATTGAAATAACTGGTTGGCTAGATTCTGATACTATGACTGGCGCTACTGCTAACAATATCCCAACTGCTGAAAGCGTGAAAGCTTATGTTGATGCATCTGGAGGGGGAGCTACTGGTTTATCTTTATTTTCTATGATTACTTGTTCTGCAACAACTGAAACTAGCAATTTGGATGGATATGCTCATGCAGTGGTAATGAAATTTGATACAGAAACAGTATCTTATGGAACTGCTGCTAACATAATTTCTTATGGAGTTGATGGAATTGAAGGTATTTCAAACAGCTCTTTTTGTATTTACATCAAGTATGATGATACAAATATAAGATTCTTTGAAATGGTATGGAATGTAGCTAGTAATACAGAAGTTACTAATAATAGATTACTTTCTGGAATTAATTTACAAGAAGGAACATTATCAGCTAGTTCAATTACTTGGGTTGATTTAGCTCCTACAAATGGATATATTTATGACAGAGGTGCTGGTAATATTAGGAAAGGTTCAACGGCTGGTTCAATCATTGTTGAAATTCCTACATCTGCCTCTGGTAAATATTACAGAATGCAATTTTGGAAAGAAAAAGGTTCTCAATCAACTACAAAGTCAATTTCAATTTTAAATGGAACACAATTAACAATAAAGCAAATAGGATAAAATGAAAGATGAAATAAAAGATACGATTGAATTTATGGGCGTTAATGTTGGGGCAATAGGATTAAGTCTTACTGGTTTAGATTCGTTTTTAAGGACTTTTATATTAATAGCTACATTGATATACTCAATACAAAAGATAATTCATTACACAAAGAATAGGAATGGTATTAACAAGTAAAGGTTTTAGTAGAAATTACCCAGCTTTAAAATATTTCAAAGTTGAGGAATTTGATTCGCCTGATGAATCTGGAAGTGGAGAAAATATGTGTCCAATATTTTTAAAAAAATTAGATGATGCAAGAGGAAGAGCAAAAATTCCTTTTAAAATTAACTCTGGATATAGAACACCAAAACATAATACAAAAGTTGGAGGGGTAAAATCTTCTTCACATATAAATATTCCTTGTAATGCTGTTGATATTTACGTGAAAGATTCTAAGTCAAGATTCTTAATTTTAGTTTCTTTAATGGCACAAGGATTTACAAGGTTTGGAATGGGTGCAAATTTCATTCATGTTGATTCAGATAATAAAAAAAGTCCAAATTTACTTTGGCACTATTATTAATTTAAAATAAAAAAAAGATGAAAAAGTTTTTAGAAAAATATGTAAATGGAATGTTAATGAAAATGTTTGGTAGCCGTAAATTTTGGTACACTATTGTCGGTATTTTGACAAGCGTATTAAGTGAGAAATTTGGCTTGAATGCTGAAGAAGTAAAAGGTATATTATTAAGTATTTCTGCGCTTGTTTTAGGGCAAGGAGTAGCGGATATTAATAAGAAATAGTTTGTCAAAAGATGGTAAAAGATTAAGACTTTCGCCTGAAGAAGTTGAGTTAATTAATGAAAGTAGGGGAAAAGACTTAGCAAATATTAATGGCAATACAGCTCTGGATATTCATTTGAAAGACAGAGGTATTGACAAGAATGATATAGTAAGCGTAAAACATTGGCAAAACATGGGCGGTGATTTACGCTTTTCTATTGTTACAAAAGAGCAATACGGAGAAAATAAAATTGACTTATTAGAGGATATTGAAAAGCTTATTGAAAATCATTCAATATTTTATCCAAAAATCAAAAGAGTAAAAGGTGAGCATCTTCTTGTCATTAATCCAGCAGATATACATATAGGAAAATTAGCCGTAGCTTTAGAAACTGGAGATGAATATAATACAGAGATTGCTTACAATAGAGTTTTAGAGGGGGTAGAGGGATTGATAAGTAAGTCAAAGGGTTTTAGTATTGATAGAGTTTTGTTTTGCGTGGGGAATGATGTACTTCATATTGACAATGTATATAATACCACGACAGCTGGAACTCCACAAGATGCAGATGGAAAATGGTGGCAACATTTTGAAGTCGCTTTAAAATTATATGTAAAATGTGTTGAGATATTAAGACAAGTTGCTCCAGTAGATGTTGTTCATTCTATGAGTAATCACGATTATCAAAGTGGATTTCATTTAGCCCATTCATTACAATCTTGGTTTAGAAAAGCATCTGATGTTACATTTGATATATCAGTTGCTCACAGAAAATATTATGTTTATGGATTAAATTTAATAGGATTAGAACATGGAGATGGAGCAAAATTTGACAAATTGCCTTTACTTATGGCAAATGATAAGCCGAAAGAATGGGCAGAAACCAAATATAGATATTGGTATTTACATCATATTCATCACAAGGTAAAACACAAATGGCTAGATGGAAAAGATTACATTGGAGTAAGCGTTGAGTATATGCGTTCTCCAAGCGGAACAGATTCATGGCATAATCGCAAAGGATTTACTGGAATTCAAAAAGCAGTTGAAGGTTTCATTCATTCAAAAGATTCTGGACAGATTGCAAGACTAGTCCATTATTTTTAATACTTTTGTAATATGAATCTGTAATGATTTGTACTCTACAATAGTAGTTTCGTTTTTGTTTTGAAAGCCTCTTTAATTAGGGGCTTTCTATTTTAATAAAATCCAATCCCACGAACAAAATTCACCAACTTTTTTATTGATTGTAATAAATTAATTTCAATAAATAAGCATTCACCTCTAGTAAATTAATTTAAACATTTTCTTAATAAGTTATAGTTATTAACATTAATGTAGTATCTTTGGGTATTATTAATTTAAAAAAAACGAAATGAAAACAATAACACTAAAAAATTTAAAATCTACTATTAATCCATTATGGATTGAAACTAAAGTAAAAGGCCAAAAATGGAAAGAAACTAAATTAAGTACATTCTCTGGTAAAAGGATTAATATTTTTGGAGATAAAGGAGTAACATA